>Ga0307517_10003038_pt1 | contig 26504 bp, 22 predicted proteins | sample 23_EM_MG_FD_194515 | JGI IMG/M metagenome (GOLD analysis project Ga0307517, IMG submission 194515) | Populus trichocarpa ectomycorrhiza microbial communities from riparian zone in the Pacific Northwest, United States - 23_EM | ecosystem: Host-associated > Plants > Roots > Unclassified | place... | reverse complement strand
ATCCACACCTCAGTTACTATGAGAACTGGGGGAACCGAAGGGGCCATTTTAGACTCCAGGCACCGCCCAACCTTAAGTAACGCCCGGTCTTGGCGAAAAACCGGATAACACGAAAAAATACGGTAGTCCTTTACCACAACTGTTGCTGATTCTCAAGCTCACGCCCTGCCGTTGATTTGGTAAACTTTGTGTGTTGCCGGGATGACTTGAATGTTATAGTGTGGGGAATCCCAGACCCCGAGTAGCCAACAGGATACACACATTGGATGAAGGCAGTGTCATAGAGCGTGGGTATGGTGTGTTAGCTAGGGGCCATGCAAATAGCCCTGATGTTGTGGGCATCCTCACTAGACATTTATGCTTTCCCGCGGGGCTAGGGTTAGGATATATCACTGTAATGTGGTTTGTTGGCAAAATTCTCGTGTATATTCATCCTTCTGGGTTATAGAGGTATTATGCCAGTGTGGTGAACCGAATAGAGTCCTCCGTCTTGTTATATGGCTAGAAATATTGGTGGTGTGATATATGTTTCAGCCTATTCGCCAAGTAGCCTAATCGATCAACAGGATATCCTACAAGCCATGTAGATCCCTTTTCTGTGACACCCCCGTGGTAGAGAAAATTCTAACATATGATATATCGGTTATGGGGGAAAGCTGGATGTAGGTCGGCGAGTGATAGTATATGAAGGGCCTAAATCACAAGATATTTTATGACTGGTGTTAAAGTACCCATCAGCCCGAAGATCCATGACATAGAGAGATATTTGGTAGAAGTTAGTGGTTGGCGCCGGGCGCCGCGCGACGCCCAATGGCTTGCCGGTGGATATCCTAAGAATCATCCCGCAAGGATTTTCTGGAATGTGCGTAGGAGCATCCATAGTCTAATAGATCATTTTATATTGACGAACAGTAGTCTGCAGATTACCCCTTATTTCGCTAAGCATTGATACTATCCTAGGAAAGATTAGACTCTCTGCGAGAAGGCTAAAGGGAAACGAGATGACTAGGGGGAATCATTTCGGAGATGCATGCAGTACGCGATAACCCTAGACGGAATGAAGGTGCTGAGGGGGCAGTTGTGGGAAAAAGTGGAGTTCCCTCTGGCATTCGCACAGGATGCCCTTCCCAGGTTAAATTGTTACCTTCCCATTCAAGTATGATACAAGTACTGTACCGATATCACATTAATCCTCAAAACCTGCTCTCTTATTGTTATAGCTTTATTGCCCTCTTTGTTTGTGTTAGCCGGCCATGCTCTAAGATCTCCGGTACCTCACTTGTTCTTCGGTTATGTTCCACCGGTAGTGGTAGTTCAAATCACAGGGCTCACATTTCGTTGTGTTAACAATTAACCGCCCACGTTCATTGAATAGATAGCTACCTAAGGGGGGGGACGATATGAGCTACCTTGATAAACCAACTTTTATCTTATGGCTACAACCCCATATCTACCCTATCCCAAATGTTTAACCCGTGTTTTTATACTGACTGTTGCTTGAGGCTCGCTAAATGGGGATTTTTAAAATAAAACTAAAACCTATCTAAGTGAAAGGAAGCTTGGTATCGGAGGATGTGTTGATCTTGATTCTATATTCGCACTCAGGAGGGAAACAAGCATCGTTAAATGCATAACCCAGAAAACTTTCACTTTCTAACATCTTCCTTTCTCAGCCTCTCTTTCCCCACAATAACATTCACAGCGCCTCTTCTCTCTCTGTCCAACCTCCCCTCATTTCCTCGCTTCCATTCCCTCCATTCCCTCCGCTTCACTTCTCTTCTATTCCTAATGCTTCTCCTCCTCTTCTTTTCTCTTCACCCTGACTTCTTCAATGCGCACCCAGCTCTTACTTCGCCCTCCGTTTTCCAGATTATTCTTGTTTGTCCTTTATGCGTGAAGTAATGAATTCTAGATATCTTGTGGTTGTTCTTGAGATCCCGAGGTCATGCTATCAATCACACCACAAAGCGCCGGTGATTGGCAATAATTTTCCGGAAGGCTAAATAGTCCGGTATCTCGTCATTCCATTTTTTTATTTTTTTACGTCTCTAACTTGCATAGTTCAGCACCATTTATCTTTTACTACTAGAGGGCTCATTTTCTTCGCTTTATTCTCTGGATTTTCATTTTATTTTTACAATACTACATCATAGCAATGCGTTGTATCTCCCCGTGTTTATTGATCCGCCCCTCACGATGTATGCACGATCATACGGTACAGTACGTAAGATGATGGCTGTTCGGTAATGCGAATTATGGGGCGCCCTGCTCGATATTGAGGGCGCTCCGATCATTATTGAAGGCATTCAGCTGGGGTGCAGTACTGTACCGTACTTGGCTGAGGCGCAAGGTGTCCGGGCTTATTTGACCCCGGCACCGAACTACCGTCAGTCTCAATTACCGGTAGTCTCCTAACAAAACCTTTCATCCTCCCTTTTCCCTTCCAACAGCATCAAAAATGTGTACTTTTTCGCCAATCCTACTTCGATGAATATCCTGGGCCTTTGGCTTTTTGTTCCACTTTAGATATCCATCACAGAATTATTTGTTGGCTTCTGAGGAGTATTCAAAGACAGGGCATCGCTTAAGTGGGTATACTTGCAGGAAAAGTCTTCGGGTATCCTCACCAACCCGTCATAGAGGTTTCTTGGCCTAGCGACTAGTGCGCCAAACCAGCTGAATCCGCCCGAGAGGGAGGTTTTGCTATGTAGGACTGTCGTGATCGGAAACTGTGCATATTTCGTGGAGCGATATGCTGCAACAGCGTGAGAACGCAGAAGTTCTGCTAAGAACTCGAGTAAGGGCCTGTTCCCCTGTAGACGGCCGTCTAGCGCTTCGAGACGATGCCGACCGTTAAGGGAGGCTACACGGTTGGAGGGGTACGGGCAAGTAGATGGTGTTTGCCTACCGTAGCGTACCGTTTAGTGTCGGGTGGGTTTTCTAAACGCGCTGCTGAAGCAACTTCACATTCGGACTGTCTAGTGACAAGAATTTAGGACGGTAGGAAATTAGATGCACAGTCTATTAGCACAGCCAATGAATATAACAGTCACGTGGTTCTGATAAGAAAAACTGGTTGAAGCTTTTGGTTGCAGCTCGCATAGATAAGGCACGTGACTGTCATACTGGTATCTACGCCGCTCTCTTATCGGACAGTGGCACCGGTCGGCACGCCACCGTCTAGTTTTATCACCCAAATTTTAGAACAAGACGGTTGGGTAAACGGGCCCTAAGTTACAAAACTTGATGTCGGTTGGGGGATTCTCTCAGTGCCGGTGGAAACTACTGATCTCTGTTTGCCATCCACCGATCTTTGTCGGGCCAATCCCTTCGTTCGTACTCCGAATTTCACGGAAAATTAGTGTGCCGTAGCGCAGAGAGCGCGCATGATTAACCATTCTCGCAACATACTAGGAAACACACCATGCCATAAAAGAAGGACTAAACGAACGAACCAACCCAAAAGAAATAAGGAATTAAACACCAGAGACGCCTACAGTCGCACCCCGCTATAATGGACCCCTTTATTGTGGAAAAACCGCTGTTACGAACTAATCACTTGGGAGTTTGATTTCCCCATACAAGTTTCCCCGCTATAATGGATTCTAGCCAGTAACGAATCCGAATTCAATTTTCTGATGTCCACCCCATGCCTTCATACAAATTTAATCTGCTATAATGGATTTCCGATGAATTCTTGATGACTAAAGCAGGTGATTTGCATGATCATATTGTGAAGGATAGAGATTTAGGTCTTAGGAGCCATAAGGGCCCGGGTGGAGATGGTGGTTTCTCTATCATAGATAGCATCTCCGGCATCATCTTCTTCCTCTTCGCCGATTTCACTTCCTCCATCCCTACTTTCAATCCTGCTGATACCCAGCCCTCAACAACCATGCCCTTTGTCTACCCTGCCCCTGATTCCCTTTATGGCATTCTCCTTTTCCTTTCTCTTTGCCACGCCCTGTACTAAAAGATTAGAATCCCATGATAGTAAAGTATTGATCAAGTAGATAATTTGAAGGTGTCATTATTTTAATGCATACATCCTTCAGAAAACCCCTTCCCTTTGCTTATTCATCATTATCATCACAGATTTCACAAATACCTATACTGAATATCCGCTATACTGAACAAAAATGGCCTGATACTTGGCGTTCGTTATAGCGGGGTGCGACTGTATTTCTTAAGTTATCCCTTGAGCTAGCCTGACTCACTTTGGTAGTTGTGACAGGAAATGCTTTGCTCACTGCGAGGTGTGTAGTGCTCAGAATACCACAAAATGGGTGCACTCAGTATGGCCATGATGCAAACAAGAAATTCCGTGTATATTTTCTCCTAACTACCCAAATAAGTTAGTGCTACACATTGCAATCCCCTCACCTCCTCCAAGACTCTTAGTAATTTTTCCCAATAACCATTCTGCTTATGGCTAAAGCCCGAGTTAAGTGCAGCACTAGCTTTCTTCCGTGAATACAAACGAAGGGATAGAGGACTGCACTGTACCTAACATACTGTAGCTGGGGTAAGCGTACTGTCAGAGGTAAGTTTGGTTCACTTATCGCGTTTCCGCAGCTGGGGTAAAACGAGATAAAAATGAAAGGAAAAAAACGATGAATATTGATAGGAAGGGGGTACGCTTGACCTCCTTAAATACGAGTCCATCTAGTGTGCACAACTACTGAATTCAACCGCATACAAACATTATACAATGTTTGCTCGGCTGCTACGCAATTTTCCCTGAGTCCATCGAGAGCCCGGACGGTACCGTTATATATGTCCTTGCGAGCTTACAGTGGTTAGAAAAGGCTAGGCGAGAATAGTAGGGCAACCCCCCATGGAGAAAAATCACTTCTGATACTGAGTACTAAATGTGTTATTGTTTCTTTACTACTAAAATAATACCGGTATTTCATGTTTAGCTCCCTTTTCTCTACCGTTGCAATACCATTACCGGTATCCGCCTTTTGCTAAATACCAGCTGGGCGCGGAGACCTGTCTTAGTATTCCGCAATCCTGGGACTTATGTCTAGAAGTGGCTGTATATTAGAGGGTAGAGGGCCCAAGTGCTGTATGAAATGCAGTCCGAGAATCTGCCATGCAGACTCTCTATCGCAATGCGCCTTGCGCTATTTATTAAAGTTGAATCATCGCCTACCTATAGGGAGAATGTGGGGTTGTCCCATAAAAGACTAGAATAACTTCCGGGTTTAAGTACTGCAAGGTGCCCGTCCTCCCTCGGCTATCAGTAAACTACAGTATCCCAATCGCGAATTCAGCTGTCTGTCAGGGCAGTGGGATTCTAGTTGCGCCTTCTCTACCGCTAATGTACTCGTACAGTACGTGTACTGAAATCGTGATTCTGCGCCAAGATTTGGTTTCTTCATTCGTAGAAGTGAGCATAGCCGGTTTCCTTCCGCCAAAAAAGTTCAGTGTATCATACCGGTACGAGTTGTGTGCAACGAGCAGGTCTACTTACCATAAAAATCTGAATAATTGAACCGTGTGCTATGTCGTTGGGCTTTCTTTTTCTCAGGGCTGGAAGAAAAAGATCTCTTCGCCTTGGAAGGGGCTGATTCAATAAATTTGACGCGGAACAAGTTCTATCTTACAGGCATCGATGTGCTGGTGTTTACTCAGCGGGAGATGATTGGGTGGTAATTTTGGCGGTTGCGGCCGCCCCTCCTTTTTTTCAGCCCAGCTGTTCCAAGTTCCATAAAACCTCCAATTTCGCTGCCACAGCTGTTTATACCAGATCTACGCTCGACTAGCACTTCGGACATACTATGGACTACGCAGCATATTCGCACAACACCTCTTTTGGTGACAGTAACGTCAACTGCAATAACGTTACGAATAATCACAACAAGATTGTCAATGTGAACAAAGTCATAGCCGATGAGAACCCGGAAATCATGCAGTGGCTCTCGCCACTGGACCCCAGGGGAAGGCATCAGGATGTGCGTATGGACAGGCTCGATGGTGTGGGGAGTTGGCTCCTGGGAACAAGAGAGTTTCGGGAGTGGAAGAGTAATGAAGGTGGAGCGGATAAGGCTGTCTTGTTTTGCAACGGGAATCCGGGAGTGGGAAAGACATATCTAACGTAAGTTCTTGCGTCCGGAGCGAGCAGGAATCATCACTGACGGTTAGCAATATTAGTTCTTTAGTCATCGATGAGCTGTGTGATGAACCTGGCGAGAAAACCATCGCAATCGCAATGTTCTACTGCGACTTCCGCGACCAAGAGAAGCAGACAACTACCAATATCATAGGCGCTATCCTTAAGCAGCTGCTGGTTAGGGTCAAAGTGTTGGAGGACGTGAAAAAGGCGTTTCAAAAGGCGAAAGAAGTCGGTGGTCGTAGTCTGCGACTTCCGGATATAGTCCCGATGTTGAAGCAAGCCCTCGCTACATTACCCCGGGTGTTTATCTGCATTGATGCATTGGATGAGTGCATTCCTAAGCACCGACTAGAGCTTCTTGGGTCGCTGAAGGACATCCTTCAAGAGTCGAGCGGGACGCGAATATTTTTCACTGGGAGGCCTCAGATTGAAGCCGAAATTACGAAACATTTCATCGCCGGTGTTATAGTACCAGTTAGTCCGAAGGCGCACGACATAGAGAGATATTTGAAGAAGAAGCTGGAGATGGACACTGAGTGCGACGCGATGTCTGATGGTTTACGAGCGGATATCATGAGAATCATCCCAGAAAGAATCTCTGGAATGTGCGTAGGGGGATCCGCTGTTCCCCCTTTATTCATGATCTTATATTAACTAACCATGGTGTGTAGATTCCTCCTTGTCTCGCTATGTATTGACGCTATCCTGGGAGAGGTCACCGTCTCTGAGAGAAAACGAAAGTTGAAGGAGATGACCAAGGGCAATCATTTGGGAGATGCATATGCGACAACCCTGAACCGAATGAAGGCGCAGAAGGGGAGTAGATCCAGAATCGGAATGGACGCTTTAATGTGGGTTTCAAATTCGGAGCGACCATTACACACTAGCGAGCTATGCCATGCCTTAGGAGTCAAGATAGGATCCGCAGATCTGGATGTTGAAAACGTTCCTTCAATTCGAACACTCGTAGGATGTTCTTTAGGGCTTATCGCAGTCGAGGCATCCTCCTCCACCGTCAGGCTTGTCCACTTGACTTTGCAAGAGTATTTATCCAATAATCCGAGTCTGTTCCAAGCCCCACACTCAATGATGGCGGAGGTTTGTTTGACGTACCTTAATTTCCGGTGTATCCGTGAACTTTCGCCAGCTCTTAGTTCGGCCCCACCCTCATTCCCCTTTGTGAAATATGCTTCTTGCTACTGGGGAAAGCACACAGGAAGGCAGAAGGCCGGGGGTGTGACTTCACTTGCACTTGAGATTTTGAATGGATTCGAACAGCATATATCCTCTCGGTTTCTCTTGCTACATTACGATAAGAATCGACATTGGCCGGAGCCGGGTTTCGGTAGGAGCAGCTCCCATAATGGGTTTACAGGGCTCCATGGAGCTGCATTTTTTGGGCTCGGGGAGATCGTTGCTGCTTTATTGGCAATGAAGGAATGGAATATCAATAAAACAGATGCCGTGGGCAGAACGGCACTTGCATGGGCCGCTACAAGAGGCCATGAAAATGTCGTAAGGATACTATTACGACAGAAAGATGTTAATGCCAACCCCAGAGATATTGAATCCGGAAGAACGCCGCTCCTCTGGGCTGCGAAAGGTGGGTATGAGGGAGTAGCAAAGCTGCTATTGGAGCGAGAGGATACCAATCCCAACACTCGAGACACTGAGTATGGCCAAACACCACTCTGGTGGGCTGCGAAAGGTGGATATGAGGGAGTAGCAAAGTTACTCTTGGAACGAAAGGATACCAATCCCAATACTCGAGACATCCAGTATGGCCAAACACCACTCCTGTACGCTGCGCGGGGTGGCCATGAAGGAGTAGTAAAGCTGCTATTGGAACGAGAGGATATCAATCCTGGCATACCAGGCCTCGACGGAGAAACAGCCCTTGTGTTAGCTGCCTCCCGTGGGCGTACAGGAATTGTCAAATTACTCTCCAAACCTAAGCCCTCACGTTCCATCGCAATAGATACTGAAAAAGCCCCTGGGCGCTCCTCACCCGAGCCGCCGACCTGCCCCCCACCACCGAGGCCCCTTCCCCCCGCCGCACGGCCCCTCTTCCCAATCGCGATTCCTTTCTTCGTCATTATTTCCTCAATTCTTCTCTTCTATCTTTTCGCTCGTATCGGTCATTCCCTACCAGCTCTGTCGTTGGAATCGTTTTATAGATAATCGCTCAATTACACATGGTTCTGCTCTTTGTTCGATACACTGACTTGAGCTCATGCACGAGCATCAATGGAAATTAGCCCTGGGAGTTACGTGGCAGTTTATGGCGCATCATCTACATCCTCCTCCTTTCTACTCTTAGTCGGTCCTCGTCATTTTTTTCCTGCTTCGCCTCACTTTCACAGCTCGACACCTTTGTTTTTTATTATTGAACTACTTGTTCTCTTGGTCTTCTTTGGTTTTATTTTTCTATTTTTAAAATTCTATATCATTGCAGTGTACTGTAGTATATCTTTCTGTTCTGTTGATAATATAACGCTTACAGTGTATGATACAAGTTACGGGCATATAGCACCCGAACACTGGCTAGCAGTCCCACCGCAACATTTGGCGGGAATCGACCCAAGGGCATTGCCAACCCTATACCTACCCCCCAGCAAAAAGGTGGTTCGCCGAGCACTCTTTTTAATGCTCGACTACTCCACGGCCCCCGGATTCGAATTCATGATGGTCCCTGTTCCAAATTAGCGGACCAGCTCCTAAGCCATTAGACCATAGGAACTAGCCGATAATACTCTTTCTTCTTGATCTTTTAACTGCTTCTTCAGAAAATAGACAGTTCAGGTGCCTGATACTTTATCATTGGTAAAAAAGGACATCGATATCCAATCATAGTACTCTCTCATAATATCGATAGGACGAGGGACGGGGAGGTTCTAGTGTATAACTATGCGCTACCTCCGAAACAATCGCTTTCCTTGTCAGAGGACAAATGTTTCCTGAATTCTGTAGCTAGTATCCCCGATGTAACTATTCTTTGGTATGATACAGGAAAGGACAGGGATAAAACGTTTGTATGGTAAATTATCTATGCGTATCTGACCACCCATGCAAAATTCGGACCCAAGTGTTCGTATTCTATATGCCTGTAACTTCCACAAAAGATGGTGGCTTTTGGATAATTATATGGCTTATGGGGCATCCTGCTAGAAGTCCGGCAATCTCACCAACCTCCCGCCCATTACTTCCATATATCTTCAATCACCTATACCGCTAATCCAAGTCGAGGCGTTCATTTCGCCTTCACACATACCCTTCGGGGCATCCCTGCTAAAGCCAACCTCCCTTCTGTGACCTAAGCATGAATTCTGGTTAAAGGTGGCCGCGGATTAGCACCCTCATGTATCCGACACTTTCATTTTTCTTCTAGTGAACATATCAAACCCAGAGCATCTCCAGAGCCTATCCGAACAGTAGAACAATAGCCTAAGCACGAAGAGCAAGATCTAATGACTTCGAACAAGGGGAAGCACTGGAGCACAAGGGACGTTTGAAAGGGCAAAAACGGAGGTCGGCGGTCAAGGTCTGCAATATCCGGATATGGCGCACATGTCGAGATAGGCTCCCGTCGCCTTAACACGGGCCTTCATCTGGAGATCATGAGATGCTGTTTGGCATGCGCAAGTTGTTGTTTCATTGTTTCCGGGAATGCGCTCAGGTTTTGGATCGATGCATGCGCCGTGAGGAGGGCGGGGGAGCCGGAAGGGAGAGTGAAAGAGTTAGATGCCTGGGGACTACGACCGGTGGGGGTCTTTGTTTTTCTTTTGTTAGCCCGGGAGTACGCAAAAGGGGGGGGGCATACGCGGAAGAGAATGGATATGTGTGGTGATCCATGGAAGGATAGAGGGACGGGTTCGCTGTGATTTATATATATTCCTGCCTTTATCGCTACTTAGTGAGCGATTGATAGCAGTGAAGAAGAGGAGAACTGAGAACTTCCATCACCCCTAAGTTGTGTGCTGGCGATCATGTTTATTTATTCTATAAACTCTTAGCGTTTCGTTTAGTTGTCGTCGTCGATTCGTTAACCTATTTAAAATCGTTATCGATGCTTTGGATGGGTGCCCCCCTAAGCATTGACGCTACCTCTCGCGCAAACAAAGGATATGCTCGTGGGGCCACCGAGGATGTGAGCACTTGCCCCTGGATGACCTCAGATTAGGGGGTGGTCGATAGCTATATTAGTCACGTGGGTCTGATAAGAAAAATTTAGAGAACCATTATGCACCTAGATAAGGCACGTGACTAATACCATATACTTGCCAGGCCTTGCCGAGGGTGCTGTAGTGCCATGAGCTATCGTATGTTTGGTTTATCAAATTAACCCCTTCCGGGATGGAACGGACGGATCGAATACTCGAGTATTCAAGTTTTTATGGTAGACCTCCTGCTTGTTGGACATGAATCATTTTGGGCTGCATAAATTCCCACTCGCCTAGGACTAGGAACGCAACAACTACCACCTGTTACACACGGTTGCTTGAAGGCTATTCCACTACTTGTACCATTAGCTTCATACCAAACTCCGACCTCAACCCTGAATATCTAATGCCACAGCATCAAACACTGACCGATCTACAATGAAACACGAACACTGAAGATAGCCGAATATCGGCAGCATCCGCGGTTATATATTCAATTTTCGGAAGGCTGGTTAACTACATCCCCGGCCATTCTGTTTCACCTCAGATGTGATTCGGCGGAGGAGGGGGGAAGACGACTAAGTGGGAGAAACTTATGAGCGATATAGCATGCGCAGGAAGTATGCCGGGGGGGCAGGTTCAGTGTCAAGAAGGATATAAGACAGCCCTGTTTTTCTTCTTCTCTTTGTTTATTTGTTATCCGTACATCACGCATTTATTCTATTTCTGCTTGGTTATCAGTTATTTCGCACTGGTCATTCTTTATCGCATATCCTCATTTGATTGTTATCTTTTGTTCCAATGTCTTTTCTCTACTATACTTATTAGTACCAATAAAAGTTCTGCGTTGTCCTGCGAGTAGTGATCGGAACCACTGTGCGTGCCCCCTCTTGTTGAAGACTGCTCGTTGCACACTACTCATACCGGTAAACTGGACTTCGTTGGCGGAAGGGAACCGGCAATGCTCACGAAGAATGGGGAAACCAAATCTTGGCGGAGAACCACAAGTACCGTAAAATTAACGGTACTGAAGACGCAACTAGATTCCGACTGCTCTAGCAGGAAGCTGAATTCGGGATTGGGATGCTGCAGTTTACAGATAGCCGGGTAAGGTTGGGTGCCTTGCAGTACTTAAACCGGGAAGTTATTGTAGTTTTTGATAGGATAATCTCGTATTCTCCCTGCATAGGTAGGTGATGATTCAACTTTAATAAATAGGGCGAGGTGTATTGCGATAGAGATTCCACATGATAGATTCTTGGACTACATTTCATACACAACTTGAGCCCTCTACCGGTACCCGAGTATCAATATCAGTATTGTGTACTCGTAATTTTCTGACGTTTGTGAATACAACTGCTATTGCATATCACCGAAAACCTGAGGCTCAGACCGATTTTTTGCCCACATGCAATAACAGTTGTGTTTACAAACGTCAGAAAATTACGAGTACTGTGGTGTTGAAGTCAGATCTTACACTCATCAAGGTGCTGGTGTTTACTCAGCGGGATATGATTGGGTAGTGAAGCTACTTGCGCCGAGAATAAGTCCTGAGACAACGGGCGCAACCACAAATCCCCCCAAATTCAACACTGACAATAACTACAACCACAACTGTAATGTCCATAATACTAAATGCCTCTATATTGGAGTCTCTCCCTCTCTTGAGGAGCCAAATATTCGGTAGGATCTTTCATTTTGACTGTTGTATCGGCTTAAGCGATTGTGGATTGCGATGGTTGAGGGTTGTGGGGGTGTTGTACTGGCATCCGTTGTCTCAGGACATATTCTCGCCGCGAGTAGTTTTAGCAGTTAGAGCCGACCCCCTCCTTTTTCAGCCCGGCCATTCCAAATTCCATAGGACCTCTAATTTCGCTGCCACAGCTATCTATCGCAGATCTACGCTCGACTAAGACTCCGGACATACTATGGACTACACAGCATATTCTCACAACACCTCCTTTGGTGACAGTAATGTCAACTGCAATAACGTAACGAATAATCACAACAAGATTGCCAATGTGAACAGAGTCATAGCCGATGAGAACCCAGAAATCATGCAGTGGCTCTCGCCGCTGGACCCCAGGGGAAGGCATCAGGATGTGCGTATGGACAGGTTCGACTGTGTGGGGAGTTGGCTCTTGGAAACGAAGGAGTTTCGGGAGTGGAGGAGTAATGAATGTGGAGTGGATAAGGCGGTCTTATTTTGCCACGGGGATCCGGGGGTGGGAAAGACATATCTGAGGTAAGTTCTTGCGTCCGGAGTGGGCAGGGATCACCGCTGACGGTTAGCAATATTAGTTCGTTAGTGGTTGATGACCTGCTCGATGGGCCCTGTGAGGAAGACATTGCAATCGCAATGTTCTACTGCGACTTCCACAACCAACAAAAGCAGACAACTGCCAATATCATAGGAGCCATTCTTAAGCAGTTGTTGGTCAGGGGCGGGGTATTAGAGGACGTGCGGTCGGCGTTTCGAAAAGAGAAAGCAGAGGTCGGGGGTCGAGGTCTGCGACTTCCGGATATGGTGCGGATGTTGAAGCAAGCTATTGCCGCATTACCCCAGGTGTTTATCTGCATTGATGCATTGGATGAGTGCATCCCTAAGCATCTGCTAGAACTTCTTGGGCTGCTAAAGGACATACTTCAGGAGTCGCCGAGGATGCGAATCTTTTTCACTGGGAGGCCTCAGATGGAGGCCGAAATTACGAAACATTTCATCACCGGTGTTATAGTATCAATTAGTCCGAAGACGCACGACATAGAGAGATATTTGGAGAAGAAGCTGGAGATGGACACGGAGCCATATGGGATGCCGGATGATTTACGAAGGCGTATCCTGAAGGTTATTCCGCAAATAAGCTCTGGAATGTGAGTAGGGGGATCCGTGGTTCCAACTTCACGGGTGCTCTTATATTTACTAACCATGCTGTGTAGATTCCTCCTTGCCTCACTGTGTATCAACGCTATCCTGAGCGAGCCTGCTATCTCTCCGAAGTTACGAAGGTTGGCAGAGCTGGCCAAGTGCCAACATTTGGGAGACGTGTATGCGACAGTTCTAGACCAAATGAAGGTACGGTGGTGGGGAATATCCAGACTCGGAATGGACGCTTTGATGTGGATATCGAATTCGGAGCGACCATTACACACTAGCGAGCTATGCCATGCCTTAGGAGTAGAGTTAGGGTCCGCAGATCTGGATGTTGAAAAAGTTCCTACAATTCGAGAACTCGTAAGGTCTTCTTTAGGGCTTATCAAAGTCGAGGAATCCTCTTCCACCGTCAGGCTTATCCACCCCACTTTGCGGGAGTATTTATCAAATAACCCGAGCCTATTCCAAAGCCCACACTCGATGATAGCGGAGGTTTGTTTGACGTACCTTAATTTCCGGTGTGTCCGGGAACTTTCGCCAACTCTTCGTTCGGCCCCACCGACATTCCCCCTGGTTGAATACGCTTCTTGTTATTGGGGAACGCACATGGTAAAGGGGGAGGAGGCGGGGAGAGTGACTTCGCTTGCGCTCGGGCTACTGATGGGATTCGAAGAGCATATATCTTCTCGACTTCTCTGGCTGCATTATTATCAGAATATATATCGGCTGAGCCCGAGTATTGGTAAGGGTGATTCCACTATCCGCTTTACAGGGCTCCACGGGGCGGCATCTCTCGGGATGGGGGAGATAGTTACCGCTCTATTGGCGATGAAAGAATGGAATATTAACAGGGGAGACATCATGGGCCAAACGGCACTGGCAGGGGCAGCTGTAGGAGGCCATGAGGATGTCGTGAAGATACTATTACGGCTGAAGGGTATCAATCCTAACACCGCAGAGGCTGGGTGTGGTCGAACACCGCTCTGGTGGGCTGCACAGCACGGGGATGAGGGAATTGTAAAGTTGCTATTGGAGCGAGAGGATATCGATCCCAACACTTCAGACACCTTATCTGGTCGAACGCCGCTCTGGTGGGCCGCAAAGGCTGGGCACGAGGGAATAGTAAGGTTACTATTAGAACGAGCGAATATCAATCCCAACACCCCCGACACTAAATATGGTCGGACACCGCTCTGGTGGGCTGCAAAGGCTGGGCATGAGAGAGTAGTAAAGTTGCTATTGGAACGAGATGATACCAATCCCAACACTATGGACACCAAATATAGTCGAACGCCGCTCTTGTGGGCTGAGATGGGCAGATACGAAGCCATAGTAGAGTTGCTACTTGAACGAGAAGATCCCAATCCACATACACTAGGCCTCGACGAAGCAGTTCTTGAGTTAGCTGCCTTTCGGGGAGATGCAGGAGTTGTGCAGCTGCTCCCCCAACCTAGGCCCTTCTTTCCCAACCCGGGAGATACCACGGAAGCCCCCGAAAACCCACCGGCGGCCTGCCCCTCATCATCGAAGCCCCTTCCCCCCGCTCCCCCTGTCAACCTTATTCTTTTCTTTGTTGTTATTTCCTCCCTAGTTTTTCTTATCCATCTTCTCGCTCCTATCGGTCTATCCCTCTTAGCCTTCTCATTGTGGTGGTTTTATAGCTGATTGCTAAATTATACACGCGGCGTGGGTGTGGGAGAAATGTTACAGCTCCCTTTTGGAAATTACTCCCTGGACTCCTGTGGTGATCTATGGCGCATAATCTCATCTTCCTGCTTTTCTTTTTGTCCCCTCTCTCATTAATCTTTTTCTTTCGCCCCCACCTCTACAGTTCAGAACTGTGTTTCTTCTTTTTTTTTCGGATACTCATTGTTTTTGTCTTCATCTCTAGTTTTTTTCCACCCTCCTCTTTTTTAGAATAATGTAAATGTATTATACCTTCCCTCTGTGTTCTTTAGTAAACCGTCCTTCACAATATATGATACTGGGGATAACCTTTCTATAATAATATGATGTATGTGGCGTACGCATATAACCCAAGCTAAATATGCATCCCACCGCGAGAGTATTTACCACCCACTTGATAGCTGATCACCACCCGCCCGAATTTGAACCTACCCCACAACCTCAGCTTCCACGTACACTCCGATACGGTGATACCAAGGACCTAGCTCTTGTTACTGTTGGAGCCTAAATAAAGCACCAAAGAACGAAGGGGTGAATATGCAATCATAATGGGCCCTTCGCGCAGTAGAACATGGAAGAATAGTGGACTAGATGGCCCCTCCATCTATCTGCTAGCTAAGGACAGGCCCAGAGGGATATATCTCCGCCTAACTAAAGTGACAACTCGGGGAACTCCCGAAACTCAGCGAACCCCCAACACTATGCTAATAAAATCTCATCCTTAGAAATCCCCGCCGATCTAGTCATTCTAATGTTTCATAATACTCCGTGGCCCCGAAGCCCTACGCCCTTACTGACTACCGTATGCCTACAGGTATAAGGTATGATATTAAGGAAGCATCAGGGAACCGGGTGCCCGATACCTGATGCTCGATAGAAATGGGTGTCAACAGAACCAAAAGCCAGTACCCTATGCCGCTAGGCATAGGATTTGGAAGCAACAATGGACTGCAAGTGACTGCTCACTGTACACTCCAAACCAAATGCCGTATGACCGCATATCCCCCAGCGGCGTAGTCGTATAACTGCATTCCCTGTATGCAATCTAATAATTTCCTCGCTTTTGCCATGATACCCCCTGTATCGAGTGCCTATCGGATACAGATGAATGCTAATAGGCCGATGGAGGGCAAACGCAGACGGACGGACAGCTTTCACCCTTGCTGCCTGAACATTCCGCTTGTTTCTATTCCTTACTCAATAAATACCTGTGCAGTAATAACGACGAGCGCCGAGGGGTTTATTGACAATGTGTTCAAGAGAAATTTCCCCTGCTATATTGTACACATCTCTTTCAAAATTTGCACAGCGGAAGTCTCTCAATGGTACTGTGGGGGTCTTATTCCATAGCTTGTGTCAATCGTGCTTGCAGGGCACTGTTTTTATCCCACTCTTACCTTCCTAGCGCCACTTTCACTATTGGCGTTGACTCTCTGGTTATCGTGGTGGCGCTGGTGGGGCTATATTTCCTTCTGTTCCTCGTCTTCATTCCATGTTGGCTGGTAAGTTACGCGGCAAAGGTGGAAAGAACAGTAGTCTTTTTTTTCTTTCTGTCCCTCCTATCGTTCTCTATGGTGTGGTATAGGCGGAGGGGGATATAGATTCTATACCCTGGATTTTACAGAAATTCTTATTGGAATGGCACAACATGACTACTTCAGGCGCACCGCCCCAATTTCCATCCGAGTGATCTTTGGCGATCACGATTTCGTAATTAGGCCATTCGCTATTGGCCCTTTAGGGCGGCCTTCAACTACGGTAGTGCTTAGCGGATCTTGTATTGTGTTTGGACAAAATTAACCGAACATCAGCGAATGGGAAAACATTCAGCTATGACAACACTCCCCTGCCAACCCTAGCACACCCATAACCAAAATGGAAATAAAAGACAGTTTGGCCCAACTGCAAAGAATAGGAGACCTAGTATCTTAAACAAACAGAGGCTAACCCGACGGTTTAGTTTTGGTCAAGCTAGATCAGTTTCTTTAGATATGGTTTAATTGCGGGCACTGGGGAGTATTGGTTGCTATTCATATTTTCTGTTCGGCTAATTTTGTTCACGCCTTTGCAGCTCATAGTAACTTTGCGGCGGCTCAACACAACGGTTGCGGCGGGCTCGGAATGCGGGGGAAAGGGCAGGGCGGGAAGGGCGCATGCTTTTACTTGGTGAGTTAAAGATGCGCTTTTTAAGCTGATAAAAGAAAATCTTGAAGCTAATAATCGTGGGTATTAATTAAGCGACAAGTATGGTTGCTGAAGTGTATGTGGAGTAGAATGCTAGGCTCCATATGTTATGTTGAGCCACAGGGTTGCTGTCCTAAGCCACGGGGCTACGCTAAGTCGAACTCCGCTCCAAAGTTGAGCTATCGGACACTCTCCCCTGTTGTGAGCCTGTGAGTAGGAGCCATAGCCTCTAGCCACAACCTTAGCGGGAGAATACCCACAGAGCCGCAGTGCACCCTGAACCTCGTTGACCTTGGAATAAGTGACCACCCCAACCTATCTCCAGCGACCATGGATTAATAACCAGATACTGGCTAAGGTTCAAATTTTACTTTCTCCATTAAACTTACTACTCATATTTTTTCGAAAACCCCGGAGCAGGAGTGTCCGAAGTTGAGATATGAGTATCATACGAGCGATCATGTACCATGGTTGGTTGTTGCTATGGAGGTTAACCCGGTTTAGCGCAGAGAGGGACCTTGCGACCGGGGAGCGCATTCCCTTTTTTTTTTCACGCGAGGAGTTGCTGCAGTAGCCTGAATAGTTTGGTCTAGGGGTTCTCTAGCAGTTCGGAGGACAGGGCTGGAAGGCATAGAGGAGTGTTCTGCGCAAAGCACGTAGGAATTCTGTGAACTACCTACGGTACTGTACGTTCCCCCGACTTACGCTTGCATCAGAAGAACCGAATTTAAGGCAAATGAGTGGGCTGCTGCGCACCGCTTTTGGATGTGGCATTCGCGAGCCAGTTCTACCTGTCGGCCGAACGGTCACACTACTCGTAGGGGGTCGGCGAAGGTCTCGTAACTCTCGTACCAGTGGAGAGCTCTGGTATGGTGCAAGTACAAGTAGTCGCCTCTCTTCTCGGAGGGTGGGGATGCTCGTGCCGCATTACCTGGTTTTTTTCGCCTACCGCCAGAATCATACGTTGAAATAAGAGTTTTTTATCTATCGCGAATTGGGCTGTTAGTGGCTCGCGGCCGGGTTGGGGGTGGAAGCCAAAGCTACCCCCAGGTATTGACTGAGATGAGTGCCTGTACCAGTTAAGATGAGATTCATCGTGCACTACTGTGCATTGTGCTTGAGCGCAATACTAGATTTGATAGCTATCTGTAATACGGGGTTTTGCACTGTACTTGAACTGGCGCTATAGAAACTCTTGAATCCGCCTCCTCTCTGTCACGAATAGCACGGCAAACCGAGACAATACCGGTAGCCCAAAGTTGCTTTCGCTAGAGAATTTAATAGAATGGCGAAAGCAAATTAATGAGATCAACAGAACTATGACTCCGACTATCGAGGACTTTGGTTTCTGAATCCAGAGATCAGCTGCCTAACGGAGAAAGCGAATTCCAAGAGTTTTTACGATACCGGCAATCGAATTCCCCAAAACCTCCGCTACAGTGCATGGGTGTACTGTACTCGGGGGTGGACGAAAGTGATGGTGGGGACAAGGTTAGAAAATGTATGTCTCAGTATACATTTTCTAACCCTGTCCCTACCATCACTTTCGTCCATAGCCGAGCATCTTTGGCAGGGAGATTATTGGACAGCAAGTTAATTGTCACACAAGCCCTCATCGCCCCGCTCTTCTCCAGCTCTCCCCACAGCAAGTTTATAAACACCCTCGATTCGCTATAGGCCGCTCTACCATTTCTCTATTCCACCAAAAATTCGGAGAGGGCATCATGGCACAAAATACGCGTATGCCATCGGTCAACATGGGGGACGGAAATGCCTACAGTGGTAACATAACAGGTAGTTTCAACAACTTCTATATGTCTGACGAGGATACCGAGATTATGCGATGGCTCTCTCCACTGGAGCCGAATCATAGACATCAAGGCGTGCGCACCGAGCGGTTCGACGGTATCGGAGATTGGCTTTTGGACACGCAAGAGTTTCGGGAGTGGAGAGGTGGTGAGGGTGGAGTGGATAAGGCTGTGTTGTTTTGCTCCGGGAGTCCAGGAGTGGGCAAGACATACCTGAGGTAGGTGGTGGGATTATTTGCAAGAAGTGGGTATTGCTGATATCCTAGAACACTAGTTCCCTAGTGATTGATAGCCTGTGCGATCAGGCGGCGAAGGGAAATATTGCGGTTGCGGGTGTATACTGCGATTTCCTTGCACAGCAAGAGCAGACGGTCACCAACATGCTAGGCGCCGTTCTGAAGCAGCTAGTAGGCGGAGGGGATATCCCTGTGTATCTACGCGAGGCATTTCAAGAAGGGAAGAGGAGGTTTGGTGGTAGAGGACTACGACTTCCGGATCTGATGCGAATGTTGCGGGTCACCATTGCTTCCCTACCTCAAGTCTTCATCTGTCTCGACGCCCTGGATGAATGCTTGCCGAGGCATTTGCTAGGGCTTCTTGGGTCACTGAGAGATATTGTCCGGGAGTTACCAAGGACGCGAATATTCCTCACCGGAAGACCCTATATTAAAGAGGATATTCGCAGATATTTCACCCAGGCAGTTGTGATACCAATCAGTCCTAATGCGGAGGACGTTAGGAGTTATCTGGAGATGAGGTTAGACATGGACGCCGAGCCGGATGCGATGAACAGTGATTTACGGGCTGACATTACGAGAATTATCGTGGAAAGGATTTCTGATATGTGCGTTGGAGTATTTAGCATTTCCACCCTATCAATGATGTATGCTTACTAGCGATTCTGTGTAGATTCCTTCTAGTTTCGCTAAACATTGACTCTATCCTTGGAGAGGTGACGGTTCGTCAGAGAAGAAAGAAGCTCGAAGAGATGACACAAGGCAATGGACTCAGCGATGCGTATACGGAAACCCTAACCCGACTGAAGACCCAGAAGGGAAATAAACCAGTACTCGGACTAAAGGCCTTGATGTGGGTGTTGTACTCGGAGCGGCCATTACGGACCGGGGAGCTTTGCCATGCCCTGGGAGTGGAGATGGGGTCTACAGATCTGGATCTTGAAAATTTTCCTACTTTGAGGACAATCCTAGCATCCTCTCTGGGTCTTCTCGCGGTCGAGGCGTCTTCTTCTACCGTCCGACTTGTGCACTTTACCCTGCAAGAGCATCTCTTAGGTGATCCGACACTATTCAGCAGTCCCCACTCCACAATTGCGGAGGTTTGCCTGACATACCTCAATTTTGGATGTGTGAGGGATCTTTCACCAACTCTTTTCTCCGCCCCCCCAACACTGCCCCTGCTAGAATACGCCTCTTGCTACTGGGGAGCTCATGCGAGAAGGGAGATGACGGAAAATGTGAAAATACTTGCATTAAGACTTCTCAATGGATTTGATAGGCATATATCAGCTCAACTAGTGTTATTGCGTTATAGTCGGGATAGCAACTCGGGCCCTTTTTTCAACGGGACAAGGGGGCCCGGGGGATTTACGGGACTCCATGCAGTAGCGTTTTTCGGGATCGTGCCCGCAGTTGCTCCTCTATTGGGGATGAAGGAGTGGGATGTGAATGCGACCGATGGTCTGGGGAGCACTGCTATCGCGTGGGCAGCTGGGAATGGACACGAAGGGGTAGTAAAGGCGTTGTTGGAACGCGAGGGTGTCAATCCCGACCAAACAGATGCCCGTTCTGGCCGGACGTCGCTCTCGCGGGCCGCTGGGAGTGGACATGAGGGGATAGTGAAGATGCTTTTAACGCGGGAGGATGTCGATCCTGACAAAGCAGATATCGAATATGGCCGGACACCACTCTCATGGGCCGTGGAGCATGGTCATGAGGGGGTAGTAAAGTGTCTTTTAGAACGAGGTGATGTCAATCCCGACCAGGCAGATAGCATGTATGGCCGGACGCCACTCTCGTGGGCTGCTAGGCACGGGCGCGACGGGGTAGCGAGGCTACTTTTAGAGCGAGAGGATGTCAATCCCAACCGGGCAGATACTCTGTTAGGCCAAATGCCACTCTCGCGGGCTGCCGAGTTCGGACACGAGGGGGTAGTAAAGATGCTTTTGGAACGAGATGATGTTGATCCCGACCGGGCAGACAGCGAATATGGCCGAACACCACTCTCGTGGGCCGCTGAGTTCGGACATGAGGTGGTAGTAAAGATGCTATTGGAACGAGATGGTGTTAATCCCGACCGGGCAGACAGCAAATATGGCCGGACACCGCTCTCGTTGGCTGCCGGGGGTGGACACGAGGGGGTAGTGAAAATGCTTTTAGAACGAGATGATGTCAGTCCCGACCAGGTAGATACTAGTTATGGCCGGACGCCATCCTCGTGGGCCGCCGAGTCCGGATACAAGAGGGTAGCAAAGATACTGTTAGAACGAAACAATGCTCGCACCGGGATACCGCGAGATAGGAGCCAACCACCACCATCCTCAGCTCTCCCTGCAGGACACGATAGAGTTGTGAGGATAATATCGGAGCGAGGTAATGTCAACTCCGACACACCAGGTTGCCGCAGCCAGACCCTCCCCACGCTATCCTCTAGGTGCGGTGGCGAGCGTATAACCCGGACACACCTCCACGACGATCGCCCCAACACCGATATTGCAGACCCCGATGCCCTGGAACAGGTATTTGACTGCAAGGATCCCGTTTCTAAGTCCGCTGATAGCGCAATCTCCTCAACCCAGCCATCCAACCCGCCTCCTCCCCTTTCCACGTGGCCTCTCAAGTCCTGGTATTCTCCAAGAAATACTGGCCCCCATCCGAACAACACCTTGTCAACCCTCCCCGTCGGGGTCAACCGTTACTTGGCCATCACCTCTTTTGTTTGCGTTTTAGCCCTCTTCGTTTACATCATCCCCCCTCTGTTACCAGACAGATTCCCATTCCGTAAATAATTACCGAGGATGGATTGGCGTTGGCCAGGCATACCTAGATTTTATTTTTGAATCGCCGGCGATTTTTGATGTGATTGATAGCATGACCTGGCGCATCAATAACAACAGCAACATATTTGGGATTCATTACTTCTCGCATAAAGGACAAACAAGAATAACCTGGAAGTTCGTGAATGAAGTAGGAGCTGGGAACGAAGTAAAAAAAGTCAGGGTGAAGAGAAGAGAAGAGAGAGAGAAGCAGTGGGAAAGGAATAGAAGTCAAGAGGAGGAACTGAAAGGGATGGAAGCGAAGGGATCAAGTAAGGATAGACGAAGAGAGAAGGGGTGCGGCGGATGTTATCGTGGGGAAAGAGAGCCTGAGAAAGGAAGGCGTTAGAATGTGAAAGTTTTCTGAGTTAACTTATGTATTTAAGGATGCTTGTTTCCCTCCCGAGTGCGAAGTTAGAATTAAGACCAAGACATCCCCCTCTGATATCAGGCTTCCGGGTGGGCAGGTAGTTTTTCGATTAAGCTGCTATTGGAGCAAGAGGATATCAGTCCGAACACCGCAGACACTAAATATGGACGAACACCACTCTCGGGGCTGCGGAGGGCGGGCGTGAAGAAGTGGTCGAGTTGCTATTGGAACGAGAGGACATCAATTCCAACACCGTAGACACCTTATACGGTCGATCCCCGCTCATTGTGGCCATGAAGGAGTAATAAAGTTGCTATTGGAACGAGAGGATATCAATCCCGACACACCAGGCCTCAGCGGTGCAACAGCACTTGTATTAGCTGCCTCCCGTGGTCATGCAGGAATTGACAAATCACTCCCCGAACATAAGCCCCCATTTCCCATCCCAATGGATACCGAAAAGGCTCCGGAGCGCTCCTCGCCTGAGCCGTCGACCTGCCCTTCATCATCGGGGCCCCTTCCCCCTGCGCCACGGTCCCTCTTCGCACCAGTCGTTCCTTTCTTCGTCATTATTTCCTCAACTTTTCTCTTCCATCTTTTCGCTCTTATCGGTCCTTCCCTATCAGCTCTCTCATTGCAATCGTTCTATAGATGGTTGCTATATTATACATGCTGAGTGGATTTGGGCGAAAATCGTACTGCTCTTTGTTCGATTCACTGACTCGAGTACATGTCCGAGCATATATATGGATATTAACCCTGAGAGTCTCATTGTGGTTTATGGCGCATCATCTACATCCTCCTCCTTTCTTCCTTTAGCCAGTTCTCGTTATGTTTTTCTTGCTTCCTCTCACTTTCACAGCTTGACGCCGTTTGTGTTTTATTATTGGGCCACCCAGTTTCTCGGTTTTCTTTGGTTTTCTTTTTTATAGAATTTTATATCACCGCAATGTAGGATACCCTTCTTTGCCTTTAGAAATCTATGGCTTACAGTGTATGGTACAAGGATGGCGGTTTTTGGATAATAATATGACTTATGTGACACCCTGCTGGAAATTCAGCAATCTCACCAACATCCTGCCCATAGTTTCCACAAACAAAGCAACCATTATGTGGCCTATCTGCAATCAGCTATATCCGCAATCCGCGGCGAGTCATTCACTTTACTAGAGCCCGTACTCTTCCGGGGATCCCTGTTAAAGTTAACCCCCCCGCTGTGACCTATACGTGGGTGCTGGGCCATGGCGGCACTCCCCAACGGCGCCGTCTAGCTTCCAGGCACAATAGGGGAGAAAAGTCTCACAGAGCTGACAAATATCTGAAATAGAGTTAAATGGTCACTATCGCCACGCTATGGGTTAGTTCTCGGCCCACATCTGTTTTCTCCGGGGCGCTCTAGGAATCGTATTCCGTGAGATTTGGACGGGCCACGAATTCCTCCGGTGAAAATCCAAGCCCAAGTATCTAGTCACGCTGATTCTTCTTCTCAGTTGGCATTTTGCCTTGCGGAGCTAGCGTGTAACTTAGACTATCCTCCCTTTTATTATCTTATTGTTTTCATCCAAGTAGCCTACAGCTTATAAGGGCCTGGGGATCTCCGCAAAAAATAAGATTTGAACCTATCCCATTAACCAAGCACTGACACCAGAGAAGACAACCAGAATTCTGCCGCCCTAACTATTGAGAGTCAGTTCTTGCCGCTCGGCATGCTCTGGCTGAAGTTTTTTTTTGTTGCATGAGAGTTCGGAAGTTTGGAGAGATGTTTTTATTAATGGACGGATTGGGATATGGACAGGCGAAGGGAAGCATGGAGGCTGTGGAGATGAAGGCAGAGCAAGGGTTCCGCATTGAACTAAAAAGCGCAGGACAGAGTGAGCCCTTATGAGGGATTTCTTTCCTCAGGAGATTACACAGAATGCTTCTTTCTTCATTACCACTGAGCCAGATAAAGTGATGGAGAACATTCATGGGAGAAAGCGGACATCAGTGGTGATCATTCATTTGGAAGATGGGGATGACTTCCCCACGCCTTTTATATACAGGTATCCGGAGTTTCAGAGATACTAGTACTCTTGCTTTGTAATTTTTATAAAACTACGATGTCAGGAGAACTGGGCATAATCACAGTGACTCACAGCCTGTTTAGTCCGAGATTCCGGTTGAAATCTAAGATCATGGATTGTCACTCGGTAAAGTGAAACGTCAGAGAAGATCCAGGATTCCGTCTGCCGTAAAAAAACAAAAACAGCTGGAAAATGTGGATCATACCTTAATATAGGTTCCAAACAAGAACAACCCCTGTCTAGGGGAAGACTCCCGGATGAGTAGATAGTGAGCAACAATGAAGACTTGGAAATTATTGAGGGAAACCATCCACATAATACCACATTTTTTGGGCTAACCCGAAATCGCGCTAAGACAACAAGGGCAAAAGAGGCGAGCTTACCACCAGGTACTATGGGGTATGGAAAGTGGTTTTATCAGATAGCACTTTTCTTGATAGCTAGTTCTTTCATGAAGTACGTAGATAGGTAGTTAGCGTGAGAGACCGATTTGGCTAGCTTAGATTACGTATTTCGAGGGCCTTTAGCGGTTTAGAAGTCACTGTAGGTAGAGAGAGAAAAAACAACACGAACAACCTCAGCGTGAGGACGATTTCTTAACACTTCTGTGATTTTCTTTTGCTTTTATCATCGGATCATCGAGGATCATCTAGGGATTTCAGTTACTTCGGGTTGTGAGAGCGGTGATTGCCCCTCCCGGAAGTATCATCGGTCATTTGGTTCTTTCTTTTTGTGTTTGTTCAGTCACTTCCGTTCCCGGAGTTGATTTTACTACTATCTGCTCTTAGCGTCAGCAGGACCCGAAATCCTCCTCTCAGTACCGCAGAACATCAAATAACCTCACCACACGAGTTTCAAGTTAAAATGCCTTAAGCTCAACCACAAACCTTGCTTGGCTGAATTGGAAACTTAGCCATAATACAGGTATGAGAAAAGAATTTCTTCATGATGAGAAAGAAACTGACAAACTCGAGAGGCTAGAATCGTCTGTGATGAGAAATGAATTAGCCTTTTAGTCCTGCCTGCAAAATCCTGTGGGCGGATTAAAAGGCTGATCACTGCTCATGAACTCCACCCTATATTTTTGAATCTCGGTATGAATCTCTCTACATTTTGAATTTCTTTATACGAAAACCTTACCTGTTGTCCTAGATCAGATACATACAAAGAAATTCCTTTACAAATTGTTCACAAATTGAGAAGATCCAGTGCAGCAATTTTCACAGAAGTTCCCGTCAACAAATAGAGATGGATATGCGGCTACTTCTCAATCCAGCTACTGGGCAAGAGGTGGTCCAACCGGTGGGGTTCCTCTTATAGCTTCTACAGCAGCTCGGGCTTCATAGTGTGGAAATGGCTACTCGGATTCGCCCAGGAAAGAAATCAAGAACAATTGACGAACGGGTATGCACCAATACACAATTCGGCTGTCCCCGCACACAGATTCAGAGAATAAATTTGCGCAAGTTTAAAATTATGGTTTTGACTTGGTGGACACATCATGAAATAGCTCAGAGAGAAGAGAGATGGCTTCCGTGCCCTCTTCATGCGTGAGGTTTCTGAGCGGTTTCTTCTACCAATCACCACACTTCATGATTGGAGAAAAAATAAGGATTAGATTATCGCTAGTGTACGAGATTCTCGCAAGTCACAGCCTGATGAACAATCCTGCAATTGGCCATAGCTCAAGCAGGATCTTTACAGCAAATACTAACAACGAAGGCTAGAGTGTAAGGCTGCATCAGCAAAAAAACCTTTTTCTCCGGACGGACAGAGCCCGCTTCCGGACGAATAGTGTCCGCTCTTTGCGTCCGGTCCTCCCGGATCTCCCGTGCCTTCTTTGCCTTTCATTTCTTGCGTCTGGTGCACCCGGACCCCTCACTTGCCCTCCACAGCATCCGACGCGCTGGTTGCGGCCGCACCCCCTCCTAGTGCCTCCCTTTTGTATCCGCCCCCTTATCCTCTCGTCTACTGGCCTCCTGCCTACTCCTTGCGGTTGCGCGCGTCCGGTGACCATCTCTGCTACCCTCACACCTCTGGCGATCTAGATCTGTCCGCTTCTATCCGCTTCCGTCCGCTGCCATCCTACGTCGCTTTTTTCTTAGTCTGCACCCTACTGTCATTTCCATAATTCCCTTACTGTTCACAAGACGCCCGGCGCGGCCGCCATGCAGACCCCCTACTTTGG
>Ga0307517_10003037_pt1 | contig 26509 bp, 12 predicted proteins | sample 23_EM_MG_FD_194515 | JGI IMG/M metagenome (GOLD analysis project Ga0307517, IMG submission 194515) | Populus trichocarpa ectomycorrhiza microbial communities from riparian zone in the Pacific Northwest, United States - 23_EM | ecosystem: Host-associated > Plants > Roots > Unclassified | place... | reverse complement strand
ATAGCTGTTGTCACGACAAAAAGATGGTTGCTAGCAATGGTGCTAGAAATGTTGTCATTGAATCATTGACTGTGTTTATCACTTGATCATCGTTGTCATGACAAATTAACACCGTTGTGAGCTTGAAACACTCCCAGCTGGTTGCTATATATTGATCCAACATAATTTTGATGAACTATATAGTATTATCTTTACGTAGTCCAAAAACTCTAAGTTAATTTCAAGTTATAAATAATACTCTATGAGTGCTGTCATATAGCCGCATAAAAATTATGAAGAAATCATTTTTTTTATTTTTGTGGCCCTGTTTTGAATAACTATAGCTTTAATGAGCTTTATTGTATATATTAATATGTGTGCAAAGTCGAGCATTACTCTAGCTTGAAAGAATAATTCAGCAAAACAAACCCTCTCCGGTTATTGTTGCATTTCTTGCTCTTTCAACATCTGAATTTCGGCTATGGAGGTTCAAATCTTATCTAGAAAACTGATAGCCCCTTCATCACCAACTCCACCGCACCTTCAAAACTTGAAAGTATCATGTTTTGACCAGCTTGCTCCTTCCATTTACTTACCATGCATTTTCTACTATCCAGCCGATGGTGAAAACAACGAAAAACGAAGCAAGGAAATGGAAAAATCATTAGCTGAAACCTTAAGCCTCTTTTACCCACTCGGGGGAAGATACATCAAGGACGAATTCTCAGTTGAGTGTAATGACATGGGAGCAGAGTTTTTGGAAGCCAAAGTTGGTGGTTTCTTATCTCAGCTTCTCGAAAGAGAAGAGCGTGAGTCTGAAATGGCGAGTCATCTGGTTGCACCACTATTCCAAGCGGAGAACAGCCCTCTTGTGATAGTTCAATTCAACATGTTTGAATGTGGTGGACTGGCTATTGGTATATCTATCGCACACAGGATAGCTGATGCATTCACTATAGGTACATTCATCAATGCTTGGGCCACTGCTTGTCGAATTGGGAGTGAAAAGGTTCATTGTCGTCCAAGCTTCCAATTGGGTTCTCTCTTTCCACCCAAAGAAATGCCTTCGTCCAGTGCCACGGCTCCAGGAACGGACATCAAGATTATCAGGAGAAGGTTCGTGTTTGATGGCCATACTTTATCAAAACTGAAAGCAATTGCTAGAGGTGGTGATTCGGAACAGTTGGTGAAACACCATCCATCACGAGTAGAGGTCGTGACAGCACTTATATGGATGGCTCTCTCATAACTCATAAGGGTAGCTCAAGCTAGACATGGCCACTTGAGGCCTTCCCTCCTCGGACTTACATTTAACATGCGAGGGAAGACAGCTATGACTACTCCGGACTATTCCTGTGGAAACTTTGTTAATTGGGCGAATGCGCAGTTTATGCCAGATGATGAGATCAAGATGGAGCTTCATCACTTCGTGAATCGGGTGCACGACGCCATAAGCACCACCACCCATGATTGTGCAAAAGCTTCAAATAGTGATGACATTTACTCTATGGTGTCCAGTAAGGCGAGGGAGGTGGGTGAAGCACTTGGGGAAGGCAATGTAGATACCTATATGTTCAGTTGCTGGTGTCGGTTCCCATGGTATGAAGCAGATTTTGGATGGGGAAAACCCTCTTGGGTGAGTAGCGTGGACGTACCAACTGGCATTGTTATGCTTATGGACACTAAAGATGGTGATGGAATTGAAGTATTTCTAGCCTTGGATGAAAGCAGCATGCTTACTCTTCAGCAAAATCTGGACAAAACTATTTCGTTCACTGGCTAGGAAGGCGCTATAAACAGCATCATCCAACAGGGTCTTGAAGAAGTTCAGGATGGTAATAAAGTGGCTCAATTCTATAATCTGAGTTGCTACAACAAATAAAAATATGTTCTTGCCTGTTCCATTTTGGTAATGTGTACTTGGTGCTTCATATTTTGGATTAATATATATCTCATGAATTAATTTTGTTTCAAGTGTGTCGAGAAAATACTTTAAAAAGAAAGACAAATATTGTGTGATTGCTCTTAACTTTCAGGCCATTTTAATGATTGGGTTAAAATTCAAATTCAAAAAAAAAAAAAAACCTTCAGCCCATCATTGTAGCCCAAGACAATATTGTGTGTTGATACAAAGAAATGATATTTTTGATATTTTCAAACAAAAAAATCATTTAATCAGCCCATCATTCGGGCTCAAGATAGTTTAATTTGTATGAAAACAGTGAAATGATATTTTTTCCATTTTCAAACAATCATTTAACAAAATAATCTATTCCATGAAGTCCATTTGTTTTTATTATATTCTTCTAAAATAAATTGATATTTTTATATTTTACCAGCATAGTAAAATAATTAAAATATCATTCAAAGTAAAAAATACATTAAAATTGTGGTGTAGGAGTTTTCCGATCTTTTACCGTTTTGATTGCACGGTGAAATAAGTATGCCGCCTTTAAAAACAAAACAAAAAATCAAAACTAATGTCCAAGGATATTTTTGTATTTTCAACATGGTTTTTTGGTTTTAATCAGAAGAGCAATTTAATCTTTTAACAAATATAAATATAATTAAAAAATTAAAAGTATTAGTGAGCAAAAGGTGTTTGCTCTCTTTAAACAGCGCATGCAGTGTCTCCCTACAAACACCACCTTCCACAATAGCATTGGAAGCATCATGTGTCCTTTTCCTCGTGATCATGCGTGTGTTTTTCATTTAGGATATTCTTATGATTCCATTTCAAATATAAAACTTGTTTGTTTTTGTGGTAGAAACCGTGTTTTACAAAATTAAATTTTCAATTTTTTTTGCTTGAAATTAATTTTTTTAGGTGTTTTTGGATTTTTTGATGTGATAATATCAAAAATAAATTTTAAAAAATAAAAAAATATATAATTCTCATGTATTTCTGAGCTTTAAAAAACAACCGCCGCTACAATGTCACACGCTGCTACAGTAGGTGAAGGTAAAAATTGGATTTTTTTTTTTTTAATTTCAAATGAATCCACGCTCCTTCAAGTAAGTTGTTTTTCATCCGAAGGCATTTTGAGCTATCCAATTGGGGCACTGCTTGCCTTCCTCCTTCCCTGAATCTCTGCTCCATTTCTCTTGAGATTCAAACCTGGAACCTGAAAAAGAAAATGCTCGCGTTCCAAACAGTGGGATTGTCCCTTTGGAGACACCTTCAAATAAATTTATTATTTTGAAAAATAGATTATTATAGATTTATCATTACCATTGTGGTAAAAATATTTATTTATTCACGAATAAAAAAAATGTAAAGAGAAGGGGGTTTGACTCCCTGGACTTGAACTTCATATATTGCTGTCTGGTTTTTCGGGATGTTAGAATTGTCTTGTTTGTATTGTTGCAAGAAATTAAACAAATTAAAAACGTTAATGTTGGGAATAACTGATCTGTATCGCAAGTTATAAGTTGCAGTCCAAGATAGAATCAGGAATCTATGTATGCTGTGAGCTTGTTTCAGGCAGTTTTTCCTAGTTTTCATAGTCTTCAACTGATCATTATGCAAAATAATAAAATGTGGTGCCTATTATGATCAAGAACGTATGATCTGGATAGCAAAATGTGCGAGATTCGAAGAATCTGATAAACTATGTATCAAACACTGTCTGCACTAGAACAAAATGAATAAGTCTTCCATAACAAGCAGAGAGAAAGCGGTGAGCAGTACCTTCAGTTACTCTTTCAAACATTATAATGGCCCTGAGAAGATCCACTTTAAGTATAAGAAGGTGTGGCACCAACTCAACTCATGTTCGGCAGAAGATTGTTCGCAAACTTCCTTTAGCAATTAGCATGCAAACCACTTGTGTATTGCTTTTATGCTTTCTACCTAAGCAAAAAACAAATCCAGCAATTCTTCAACAAAATACAGTGATAAGAGTAGAAAGAAATGCGAAGAAGCCTTGGATTGAATGGCATACAAGAAACTCAATACCATATATAGAATCTGGAAGTACTTTATTTAGAGATCTCCGATGAATGATGAAGAGCCAGTAGTGCCATAAATAAAGCATCAGTAGCCATTCTTTCCTCCTGCAAACAAACTGCCAAATATCTCAGGGTAAGGAAGGCAAACCTATAGTATTAAGAATGTGGAAGTGCAAATGCAGAACGCTCTGGTGATTGTGGAAACAAACGACTATTTTGATTCATTTTAATTTCAACTGTGAAATGGCATAAATATGCTGTGGATCAATATGGCTTTAACAAGAATACATGTCCTTGCTCACGAGTTCAAAGGAAAATATAGAAGCTTTATTGTTAGAATTTAATCAGCACAGAATTAAAAAACCTATTTCGTTCCAACTCATGACAACGGAGAAAAAAGAGAGAGAATGTATAATTGGAAGGAGATAAGCTACAAATTAACAAAGGGACACTACTTCTGATGCACGCGGAATCTATAGCCTTCTCAATTGAAGTCCTTCAATCTTTTCTTCAGCATGTCCATTGATTTCTTCCGTGCACTTTGCTTAGTATTTCTGGTTGAGAGGCTACCAAAGATTCCATCATGGGAATCCTTGAATTTATCACAGATGCTGGCCACGTTTTTATAATCCAGAGCATCATAGTTTTTCTGCCTTATCACAGGATTCATGAAGTTCTCTGGCTGGCTGCTTGACAAAAGGTTAATCAACTGTCGTGCTTCTAACAAGCAGCCTCTAAAACTACCTTCCTTGTATATTTCACTCAGGCCGGTGCTATGAAACCTCTCATCAGCAAAATCCTCTATAATCTTCAAATCATTGTTGAGAGATAGGACTGCATTAGCATTGAACCTCCTTACGCTATCACTAAGAAATGCTCCGACAATGGAATTGGAAATGTGCTCGAGGGCACCACTCCCAACTTTGTGTAGAGCATCCAATGGAAGAATTTGTTGTGCAGTTGACAAAATAGTATCCAGGTAAATAACCGCCTCATTTATATAGTCATTCCCATTTTGTGGCGTTTCCTCTGAAGTCCAATTGATATTTTCTGTAATATTCATGAATTCATCTAACTTGGTGTTCACCAAATTCAGCAGAGCAAGATAAGCTGCATCCCTTGAAGTTTTCAGGACCACCTTGGCTGTCAAACTAGCTTGAGGCCTCTCAACTGATCGGATCGGGATTCCGCATAGTTGGGCTGCATATCGAAGAAAAAAATCACAAGCTCTCTCAAGAACAGATATGTTTGCAGCAATCTGCATGGCTTGAGACACACCAACTGCACCCCCATGGATCGTGCTAAGCATCACTTCATTTAGCACATCAATCAAGAGCTTGTCCAAGTATTTTCTCACAATGTCATAAAAATTAGTATGCACCCCATAAGATAAGTAATCAACAGAACCTTTGATGAAAGATCTAACAATGCGGCAAGTATCAGGTACCATGGAGGAGAATGGTGCATAATATGGGAAAGCCGGCATTATATCTGAGGTTTGAAGATGAAAGGAGAGGACATTATTCTCATAATCAGCATCCTTTCTCATTACCATCTGCTCATAGGTGTCACTTCCAAGAGTATTGACAATTTGCTCATGACATTCTCCCAAAAGAAGCTCATGATACTTATCTCGGCTACGATCGACTACCTCGAGAATTTGGCCAACTTCGTACCCATATTGTCTAAAAGTTTCCCCAAGAAGAGTGACATAATCCTTCACCAGCAGAAGATGAGTTGCAGAATCCATATGGGAAAACTGTTCCTCCAGAACAGATGTCATTTTAGCCACAGCCACTTCCCACATTGTCTCAACATGATTTGCTGACAAAAGATCCCCAGCAGTTCTTAAGACCCGATCCTCCACTATGAAGTAACCAGCAATTTGGGCCAAATATGTTTGATAAGATTCAACAAATGGCTGAGTAGTAGAGATTTGCAAGTCTGAATTGAGTTGCAATAACCGATTCTTATAGTAGTATTCACGAAACTGCTCTTGGATTCCAAGGCAATCATGAATATGATACACCCGGAAAAGAGGAGTGAGATCAAACTTCACAACTGAATCTTCATCATTTTCCTCAACATCCAGAGTATATACAAAATCTCCTAACCCTGAAATGTTTTGTTCTTCGGCTTTTCTCTGATGTTCCAGCATTTCCTCATCTCTTTGACGAGCTGACAAAGTATGGCCTATTGCTGTCTGTCCAATATCCTTAGCAGAACTCCTCACTTGAACTAGCCATTCATTAAATTGACTGGTAACTTTCTTCTCAATATGCAATTTTATTACTGGAATTGTCTTCCCTATGGCCGTTTTAAGTGCCTTCACAGGGATGTTCTGCAAGTAAGTCCTCTCGATCAGATCCACTGTTTTCAACGCTGGGTAAAATTGGCTTTCCAACATGTGGTTGTTAGACTTCACACAGAGTTCCAAAACTTGTATGCATATCTTCGATGTTTTGATAGCTTCAGTCACATTCTTCTTAATCCAATAAGATTCAAGAAGCTCCTCAAGTTTGACCAAAAGAGCACTCCCAACTTCTTGCAATCGAAAATTCTCACTCGCAAGCTCACTTTTTAACTCTTCAGCATCAACCAATACACCACGAAGTTCATCAACCGCAAGAATGAATTCCTCGTAATGGCTCTTGCACAGCTCCTCGATTTCAACTTCCTTCTTCCTCACAACAGACTTGAGCTGATGAAACAGCGATTCAGGCCGCCCCATTTCAAATGCATGCCTGACAATTGGACCCAAATCCTCTCCATTGCCAATCAAAGTTGCAAGCACCAAGTCCTCTCCTCCATCCCCATTCTCTACAGCAGTTCTCCTCTTAGGCTTCGCATCCATTGCTTTTACCAAACACTGAAACAATCAAAACAAAACCACACTCATATAGCATCCGAAACTAAATTAAAAAATCCACAAAACTCCTTATCGACCATCTTAAACAATGAAGTAAAACAACACCTACAATAAATCACATCTAACAAAATTTACGCTAATTATCCAAGTCTTTTCTTCAATAAACATTTTTGTATAAAGATTCAAACAGAAATAAATATTCAAAGACAGCACGAAATGCAGAACATCTAAAATAGAATGGAAAAAACAATCTATGATTAATCAAATTTAATAAATTATAGCCAAATAAATCCATCAAACATAAAATTCATCAATTTACAAACAAAGTGAAGATAAAAACAAATCCCCATTTCAAAATTCACAACCAATCAACCAGATACAAAATGTGAACAAAACAAACAAACAAAAAATCCCCAGATAGAAAAAATGAAAACCCAGATACAAAATCAAACAAAGTTAAAAACTTGATACTTACAAAGAGCTATTGAGAGGCCTTCCTTTTGCGCCAAATTTGCTCTCTTTCTGCTATGTAAAACAAGAAATGAAATGTGTTTTCCTTAGATTCTTCACTCGTTGAGCTGAAACAGCTGTTTTCAATGAAATCTGTGATCAATGAAGGTCCTGCTATTGTTAGTTTCAACTCATGTGAAAATTCATGTTTTGTTTTCTTTCTGTTGCCGTTTGTACCTTGTTCAATAACGAAATTGATATTTCCACTCCTTGGTTTGTTTAGATTCGTCCACGACATGGGATATGATTATTTGTTTTGGTGTACACGCTAACTGTCATGCACCTTTGTTTTCATTGGCTAGTTGCTTGAACAGGTAACGTGGCAGTCAAATATTGATTAGAGTTTTATAAAGTATGTGATTAATTAATTATAGGGATATTAATATATTAATTTTTTTCCTCTTAATTTTTTTTCGGGATCTTTCAAATTTGAATTTTTTTTTATTGAGAAGGATAAAAACATCAAAATGTTCAAAACTGAAGCCATAATATTCAAAATTTGTTGATTTATTCATTTTTTCTATTTATTCAGAAAACAATTTTTTGAATTTAAAAGATTATTTAAAAACAAAATTCATCATTTCTATTTTTTAAAATATTATATACTTTGTATGATATTTTATATCACCATTTCAGGTATAAAAAAATCCTCAAGAAAAAAATGTTTAGAATTTTAAGAAAACTTGTAAACATAATTCAGAAAAAAAAAAATTGTGCCTTCTAATAAATTTACATATCAATATTACTATTGTAAAGTAAAGTAAGTGAGATTTCTAGTTAAAATTTCTCAAATTATAATTTATTACTACTCAAATATTATTATCTTTTATATTTATTAAAAGATTACTTTGCTACAAACAACATCAAATATGCAAATATGCATAGCATATCCAAGCCCAAAAAGGCCAGCAAACTCCAATTTTATTTAATTTTGTTATTTTCGATATTTATTAAGCAAACCATACAAGGAAATACATAAATGTTAAAACTCCACTTAATTTAATGAGTTGATCTGAGAAAACAAGTGACTCTAAATTTAAGTCAGGATAAGTTTTAAGTTGAAAAAAAAAATTAATTGAAGCCATAATATTCAAAATTTGTTGATTTATTCATTTTTTCTATTTATTTAGAAAACAAAATTTTTGAAAAATATATTAATTTGATTAAAATTTGATTGATTTAATTGAATTTTTAATGATTTGATTAATTTGGTAAAATCATATTCAAACCCTCTAATTGACTTATATTTATCTAATAGTTTAATGACTTAAATCCTTTTTCAAATTAGATCTCGAGACGATCTAAGAACTATAATTCAATATAAAGTTTTTTTTTTTCTTATTTCTATTTCAAGTCAGTGATGACCGTGACAGGTGGATTCTAATATTTTAGAAAAGGGAGTATAAATATTCTGACATTTAAACTGAAACTATGGAGAATAAATTAATTTCAACACCTTTTTTTATTATTTATTAATATAAATTTTCAGGTCAACTTATATATATTTTAATTAAAAAATTATTTTAATATATTTCTGAATAAAAAATATTTTGAAAAACAAATACAACTACACTTCTAAACACGGATTAAATTATATTATAGATTTTATATTTATATAGGTAGGAATTTATCATATCTATATTTGAATTAAAATTTAGGATGCTTTAGGTAAATCTTGTGATATTCAAAATAAAAAATTAAAATACGGTTCATGATGAATAGATACAAAAAAAAATTTAGAATCTGAAACAGACCCATTGTTTATTAAAATTGAATAAAATATTAATTTAACTAAACACGAGATTTTAGTGAATCGGTTCACCTGTATTAATATTTTTAAAAAATATTACTGTGTAAATAAATATAATTAATAGTAGATAAATACATAAAGACTATCATAGTTTTAAAACTCGTTTCAAGTCAATTTAAAATCTGACTAACTTAAGATTAGAATCACGTTGGGTTTATAAAAAAATATGAATAGTTTAAAATTCAGTCGATCAGACAAGCTGACTCAGTCAAAAACCCAGTTGCAACCTGTTGATTATTTTTTTATTTTTTTATCAAAATACCATCGTTTTGATTTATAAAAAAAAATAAAATTAACTTGTAACCTGATCAAAATCAATGATCCAAGCCTTGAGCCGAATTGACAACACTAAGATTAACAACTCAAGACACTTTTCTAGATCGGTTCTTAAACCGGATTTCACAACTATATAACACCGTCGAGAAAGTATGTGGTGTATACAAGTCATGGCAACAAGTTACAGAGTCCAGGTGTCTCATGGCATCCATGAACGGATAAGAGTAAGCGCGGGATGGCCCCAACCCCATCCTTCAAAATCTGTCTCTCTCATTTCTCTTGAAGAATCCTTCAAAATGGCAACTGCTTCACTAACTCCAATTTTCTCATCTCCACTCAAAACATCAAGAACAACAACATTAACAACAACAACAACGTCGTTGGACCAACATAGAAACCAGGTTGTTTTGAGGAGACAAATCTTGAAGGGACTGGTGTTGTCTCCATTAATCTTGATTAAAGCACCTCCAAGTTCAGAAGCTAGAGAGATTGAGGTTGGTTCTTACTTGCCACCTTCTCCAACGGACCCTTCTTTTGTTCTCTTCAAAGCCAGCTCAAAAGACACCCCTGCTCTTCGTGCAGGTACGGAGATTCTCATTTTCCAATTTATATTTGCATGCCTGTGTCCACTTACTCCACCATCTGCCTTTTAGTCCTAGCTATTGAATTATATTTGATGACAATTAGCTCAGTTCATGAAGTCGCTTGGCATATTTCTTTTACGCGTGCTGCCTGAATCAATTTTTTCTAACATTTGAGATAGCTAGGTTTATTGGGGTTTCTTTTTGTTTTTGTTTTTTTTTTCATTTTTAAAGATTCAAGGAATTGAAGAAGGCCCAAATGTGACTAGGGTAAGCCCTAATAGAAGCATAGACCTTATTTTGTTTCTTAGATGAAGCTTTGAAATATGTATATTTGGGTGATCTATAATTTCTATGAGGATGCTGAGGTTTCTAATGCTGGTGTTCCATGCTTGTGGGTTTTTTTTGTTTCCATTACTTCTTCTTTGTTGGGAGGAGGGGATGCGTGGAGCAATGTGGGTGCTCATGGACATAGTTATCAAACCCGATCCAAGTGTCAGCAAAATCTTAGAATTGATTTGGCCGAATCTCACCCGGTTAGGCTAAATCAACAAGATCAGCTGAGTTGGTTATCGGTCATGTGAGTAACCAGTGGGGGGATATTTGTAATTTGTCAGAGGTTTTCTGCATTAGGCCTGTTTGTTATTAAAAAAAACGTGAGGATGAGAAGAATTACAGTGTAAAGAGGAAGATTTTTTTTTATTTGTCACAATTTAATGATATTTGAAATTTAGTTTCTTGCAGGAAATGTTCAGCCTTACCAGTTCATCCTCCCACCGAGTTGGAAGCAAACACGCGTAGCAAACATACTATCCGGTAATTACTGCCAACCTAAGTGTGCAGAGCCCTGGGTTGAGGTAAAGTTTGAAGATGAAAAGCAAGGAAAAGTCCAGGTGGTTGCTTCACCTTTGATTCGCCTGACTAACAAGCCTAATGCAACAATTGAAGAGATTGGAAACCCGGAGAAGTTGATTGCCTCTCTTGGCCCTTTTGTTACAGGAAACTCTTATGATCCTGATGAGCTCTTGGAAACAAAGATTGAAAAGTTTGGTGATCAGACGGTATCATCCTGTTAACTCATCCTGCAAATTGTTGCAATTCTTTTTGCATTTTCCCCATTTGTGCTACTGGCTCCTGTCTTCCTTTCCCTTTGCTTGACTAAAGAAACCTAAGCTATTATTAGTTAACAAAAATGGCAGTGTCATAGTAAAGCTTCTTCGATATTTTATAATCTGCTGCTCTTTTTTTACGCTGAACTGTTCATGCTTTTCTTTGTAACATCATATCTTTCTTTGAAGGGGAAAAGGGAAAAACCAATATATTTTTATTTTATTTTCTAGTCACCTCAAACTCGTCATTGTCTTTGCAGTATTACAAGTATATGCTTGAGACACCATTTGCTTTGACGGGGACGCACAATCTTGCAAAGGCAACAGCTAAAGGAAGCACTGTTGTGCTGTTTGTAGCAAGTGCAAATGATAAACAATGGCAAGCATCTGAGAAAACTCTAAAAGCCATTCTTGATTCCTTCCAAATTTAGTTACTTTCCTGATGAAAATAAGAGATTATTTTTTGTTCATTTTGACATTGGTTCCTATGTTACATATGTAAACAGTCCAATAAACCCTTCAAATGCCTTTGTTTATATGAGTTCTATATAATGTAATGTTTGATATTCAACAAATTGCTTGACCCACATTTGTAAACATGTTAATCCTCCAGTTTAAACAGGAAGTCTATTTCTTCGATCTGTGGAGGTTGACACAAGCCAATGTACATCAGCTGATGCTTGTCCCTCTTGCCTTTCTTGTGTATCTGATACTCCCAGCAGTCTAACCTGAATCCATTTCCACAATGTTCCAAATGGTGCATACAGTAGCTCTCCCATTGAAATCAAGATGCAGAGCACGTAGAGGAATGGCTTGATGATATCCGGGAAAAATATAGAGGCTAAGGATGCCGATGACAGCAAACCAAACAACACGATGCTGCATCTAACTGCAGTCACATAACGTTGGGACCAAAAAAGTCTAACATAGGTCATCTCTCCTACCCAATAGGTCAAGCAATATGCTAGCAGACAACTAAGGCTAGTCCACATGGTTACAGGATTTGTATCGAATGGAGTGCAATCCTTGCCTTGATACATTAATTCAAGAAAAATGAGAAGGGCAGGCACAATAAATGCAAAAATGTAATGGAATGAATTAGCAGTAGTAAACTGATTTTGCTGGAAGTAGTTTCTTGCGTTGAAAAATGCAATGTTGAATGAAACTTCTCTGTGTGGAAGGAAGCTATGCAATTGCAATGAGTGGGATGAGGAGTGGCTTGTTCTTGCAATGTTGGCCATAGGATATACTGAGCTTGCTAAACGTGTGTTTCTTTGTTCTGCAGGTTTGGTAACTAGATTGGGTTCTACCGAAGTGTTTACTTGGGTGAATGTGTTGTGTCACAATCAGCTCTTTACTTCTGTTTTATAGGTCGAATCGGTTTCCAATTCATTAGACTAAGAGGCAATTTGATGATATTCGAGTCTTGATTCTTGAGACCACCAAAGACATGGGTGGTCACTAAACATAAATGGCACTGGATTAGGTAAGTTTCACAGCAGTTTCCTATCTTTGTAGAAACTAAAACTCTACATTGATCAAAGAGGAAGTGGCATCTTTCAGACCCTAGGATTACCGAGATAAAAATGTCTAGAACAGTGAATCCTTGGATGGAGTGCTTTGAGAGTATGATTCCAGTTGCTTTTCATTTAAAAATATATTAAAATAATATTTTTTTTACTTTTTAAAAATTATTTTTAATATCAACACATCAAAATATCTGAAAACACTAAAAAAAAATATTAATTTAAAACAAAGAAAAAAATTAAAATTTTCAAAATAAAAATAAACAGAGTAGCAGTTGTGTACACATTAAAAACCTCAGCATTGACTTCTAGTAGGGAGCTTTGCCTACAAGGAAAAAAGTAGTCAATGGACCATCCAAGTACTCAGGTTTCCATTATGGTGGTCCGGTGACTACCATGGATTAGTGTTTCTCATAAAACTAAAAAAAAACATTGACAAATGACTAGCTCTGGGCCCAAATTTTTCTTGTATGGTGTTTTTGTCCCTGGAGCACCCAAGATAGGTAGTCTTGTGAGTTGTGACAACCTCAGTTTTCAACTACGAAGAAAAGTAGAAACCTAAGAGACTTTAGCAAAAAAAAATAAAAAATTGCCCTTGCAAAGGGATCAAGGGAGGTTCAGGTCCATGGAAATCATTGGTGAATTCTAAGCAACAAACCTGATCTTGAACCATTGGATTTAATGATTGTGAGCACCAAGGTCTTGGATGGTCTATAAAAGACCACAGATCCAACTATAAAATAGAAGTCAAGGGATGTTTTGGAACATTACAAATCCACCCAATTTAACACTTGTTGTCTTGACACAATATCAGAGCATATTTCTAAACCTAGCTAAATCTATCTTCCCCACTCCTAGCCTTTGCAAATGTTTTTCCCACAGAGACAAGTTTCATTGAACATTGCATTCATGACTGCGAAAAACTATGTCCAACAAGATCAGCTGAACACCCCAAATTCAACCCATGCCATTTTCACCTTCATCATGCCTGTCCTCCTCTGCTTTCTTGAGTTAATGTATCAAGGAAAGGACTATTCTCCATTTGATACACACCCCATTACTATGTGGATTGGCCTTACTTGTGTCATTGCTTACTGTGTGGTCTATGGAGTTGAAATATCCTGTGCCAAATATTTCAAGTCTCCAGTCTACGCCTCTGCAGTTCGTAGTGGCGCGATGTTGTTTGGTTCACTATCAGTAGCTTCTTTAGCCTCTATACTCTTTCCAGACTGTATGCAGCCAATCCTATATCTGCTGTGCACCTTATTTTCAATATGGGAGTTACTATACAGCACCATTTGGAATACCATGGAGATGGAATCTGCACAACATAGGAGTGTCAGGCATACATCAGCTGATGCGCGTTGGCCCGTATGGAACTCCTCGGATCAAAGATATAGACTTCCACTTTGACACCATTTGTACTAGGGCACACAAATACATTTGAAGAAGATTTTTGAAAATATTAGGACAAGGAAACATTAGAGATGAATATCCAAATGAAACTCATCGATTGAAATGTGAGACTACTAATGTACATATGATCCAACAAAACCATGAGACTAAGAATACAGTCATTAATCCAGGCCTTTCATCCCTTTGTAATTCAATGATCTGTAGAATACCAAAATCCCTAAATCCATGACAATTGCTAGAGCAGGAAGCCTTCAGTAGTGTCCATGCATGCCAGGAGTCTGTGAAGGGAGGGTAAAAGAAACGATTAAGTAGCACTTGGTTTACTTGATTTTTTCTGCTGTCTATTTTAGTCAAGAGTTTCAATACAAGTACTGTTCAAAAATAGAAACTATGTTACAATTCCTCCTTGCATAGGATTCAAATGTCAGAAAATTCTACAGTAGTTTCCTAAAATCATCGGATTTGTGTGCCTATTTCCTCTAAGAAATCGGATTCAGTGTTGTTCAAAAATAGAAACTATCTTAGAATTCCTCATTACATAGGATTCTAGTATTGAGCAAGTATTGTTCAGAAATAGAAACTATCTTAGAATTCCTCATTACATAGGATTCAAATTTCAGAAAATTCCGCAATAGTTTCCTCTAATCATCGGATTTGTGTACCTATTTCCTATAAGCTATCGGATTCAGTATGAAATTAGGATGACCCTCATAACTATAAAAGAAAACAGGACCCTACATCCCCACCGAAACCTAAACATCCTATTTAGTTTTTTTTCTTTCCTCTTTGGAGTTTTTCTGATTAAGCCCTAGTTGATAAGATCACTGATCATCAATGGAGCAACAGTTTCTGTCGTTGTTTGAGTCAGCAAAGACATCTGCAGATGCTGCAGTCACTTCTTCTTCGATGATTCCTGAAGTTCATCGATGCCTAGCCGCTCTGGGCCAACTCAAGAGGTTCCCTGTAATATCATCTAGGGTTCTTCTCTTCACTCCTGTCGCGAAACAGGTTGAATGTCTCACAAGACACCCTGTAAAGATGATCAAGACTGCTGCTTCTTGCTTGCTCTATACTTGGAGAAGAAAACTGTACGCAAGACACCCTACCATTGATGGAAAAACTCAGCTGACGAAGTCTGGCGGTGTGTCAAGGAACGGGACTCTCATTGTCAAGATGCGCGGAAGAATACTAGGAAGGGTTGAAGTTGGCATGCCTATCAAGACTGTAAAGAATGAAGAGAAGAAAATAAAAGAGACGGAAACGGGTCTGAGCTGTTTCAAGAAACCGCCACTAGTACCTGCCAAGCAAACCAGAAAACCTGAGGAGAAGGTGGAAAATACAATAAGCTGTATCAAGAAACCACTACTTGCACCTGCCAAGAAAATCATAAAGCCAGCAGGGAAAGTGGAAAGTATCAAGAGCGGTTTCAAGAAACCACCACAAGCATCTGCCAAGGGCGTCACAGTGCAAGAGAAAGAAAAAAGTTTCAGTGGTTTCAAGAAACCACCACAAGCATCTGCCAAGGGCGTCACAGTGCAAGAGAAAGAAAAAAGTTTCAGTGGTTTCAAGAAACCACCACAAGCATCTGCCAAAGGCGTCACAGTGCAAGAGAAAGAAAAAAGTTTCAGTGGTTTCAAGAAACTACCACAAGCATCTACTACGTGCGTCACAGCGCAAGAGAAAGTAAAAGGTTTTGGTAGTTTCAATAAGCCATCAAAAGAACCTGTCAAGTGCGATGATGCTTTACGAGGCAAGGTCCGATCCATTCTTGTGGAATCACTGACCAGAGTTGCCAAGGAAACTGAAGCAGGCTTGAGGAGAGCAGTAAGCTCGCGTGACCCAATATGTGTTGCTGCAGATGTTGAATCGGTAATGTTTCAGAAGATGGGGGCATTCAATGGCGCCAAGACAGTGAAGTACAGGTCTGTTCTGTTCAACTTGAAGGATCCAAAGAATCCAGATTTGAGAAGGAAAGTTCTTCTGGGACAGATTAAGCCAGAGAAACTTGTGACTATGACATCAGAAGAGATGGCAAGCAATCATAGGCAATTCGAGAATGCACAAATCCGGATGAAATCTTTGCTGAAGGAGAAGAAGAAAGCAGGACAAGAGTACAAATCTGTTGATCCTGTGGAATCTTGAGGCCTTTATAGCTTGTGTGATCTATATGTATCCAAGGTGCAATTGGTTTAACAACTGATGACGCTACTGTACAGTAAATTCAATTCAATTTAACAGTTTTTCATTATTTCATGTGTTACTCAAATCTATGAAGTGTAAATTTTGTTTGTTTAGCTTGTTATTAATAAAACAAATTCATCAATTTTTAGTCAATCCTGTGAAACAAAAACATTCTCTAAGCCAAGCTATTCTAGTTCCCCTACCCTACTACATGCAAATGCTCTTCTCCCAGAGACAGGTTTCATCAAACATTGCCTTCATGGCAGCAAGAAACTATGTCCAACAAGATCAAGTCACTGCCCTAAATTTAATCCTTGCCATTTTCACCTTTATCATGCCTGTCCTCTTCAACTTTCTTTAGTTGATGTATCAAGGCAAGGACTATTCTCCATTTTATAGACTTCCTATTACCATGTGGATTGTCCTCACTTGATTACTGGCTTATTGCTTGGTCTATGGAATCAAAGTGGCCTGTGTCGGATATTTTCAGTCTCCAGTCTATGCCTCTGTCGTCCGTAGGAACGCAGAGTTGTTTTGTTCACTATCAGTAGCATCTTTAGCTTCTATAATTTTTTCCAGCCATTGTTATATGTTCTATGCACCTTACTTCCAGTGAAGGAGATACTGTACACCCCAGTTGACACTGCCAAGAAGATGAATTCAGGATAGACTAGTGAGACCATCAGGTGATCAAAATAGGAATGTTAAGCAAACATGAGGATGCACATCGGCAGGTATCGAACTTCTCTAATCAAAGATATAGACTTCCCAGATGAGGCTATGACATCATTTCTAACTTATAGTAAATCCATGCCTAATGAACAGAAATTTTTAACATTTCAGGATCAAGCAGTTATGAAGAATATCATCATCTAGTCACAATCAAACTCGTTAATTACAACTACCAATGTACACGCACATGATCGTAACAGAACAGTGAGAATAAGAAAGCAGCCACTTAGGCCTTTTATCCCTTTATAGTTCAGTGATCTGCATAACACCAGAATCAAAGAAAGTTACCAGGGCATGTAGCCCTGGCTAATCTAGATGTATGCTTAACATTGTCATCTCTTTGTTTCATCATCTTGTTTTGATAGTATAGTTTATTTAGATGAAAACAAAACTTCAAGAGGCTTAGGACTAGTAATTATTGCTTTGTAGGAATCACTCTTATTATCTCAATCTTTTAAAATATTATGTCAGTCCAGTGACCAACACAGAATGAGACCAGGTCCATTATTAGACTACTCAGGCAAAATCCTTGCTTGCCCACAATAAAATGACAATCCACCCTTCAGGCAAAAAATTTAGATGGGATTTGCAGAAATATTTGCTATATGTGAGCATATATGATTATACTTGTTCGTTGCCCTATGAGCAATATTTTTCTTCTGTCTTAGAATCTGTGACTTCCAAAAATTTAAGACAAGTTCCCAATGCTTGACTTAATGAAGGGACGAAACAAGATGTGATTCTGATTCTTATTCTGTTGTTTTGCATTTTCCTTTTGTATTTGTCTGAGACCACAACACTGATAATCTTAAATATGGAACCCATTTGTGTTTGGTTACTGTAGTAGGATAGAAAAAACAGATTCAGGATGGACAAAAACGTGTTGAATTATAAGAATAGAGGCAGAAATATAAAAATAAATGTTTCCGGGCAATTTTAAAGTAATTTTATGTCCTTTCAAAACATAAAAAACAAAGAAACATGTTATCTTCGTCTCTATTATGTCGAAACAGTAATCAAATATTGTGCACTTTTAAGACATCACCTAGGAATTGAGAGATAAACTGGTCTCCACTAGCAACTTTTCCTATAAATAAATTGGTGCTTTCTCTGCATGTTAGCTGTACTGAAGTTTTCGAAATATGGTTCCGGTTGTTTTTTAAAATGTTTTTTGCTTGAAAAAACATTAAAATAATTTTTTATTATTATTTTTTAAAATTTATTTTTAACATAAATACATCAAAGCAATCCAAAAATACTAAAAAAAAATAAATTTTGATGAAAAACATATTGAAATTCACCAAGCATTTCTCCAATTCAAACCGAAGCAAGGCGAGGGACACCTGATGACCACAATCAAAAAAAGAATGACATAGAATAACATTTTCCGGTAAGACACTAACTGATGAAAATGAACAGAAACATGTTTTAAGCAATCATGTTTTTTACTGAATCTGTTTTGTGTGAAAACTTCAAGGTTTATTTGTTGGCTGCACATTGGATCTCATTCTAGCTCTTACATTAATCATACATGCTCGAAATATTCTGGATAAGAAAGGAAAAGACCAGTACATGGAAAACATGTTTCCTCTTTACAGGTTTGTAACATGTTTCCTCTTTACAGGTCTATTTGAAGCATTCATGCTTCCTTATTTTACATGACCTTTGCTAATGAAGGGTATCAAGAATTAACAGAACACAACAGGAGATTTTCCTTTAGTACAGTCTTAGCTGTCTCTGTCGTTCATTCAATACTTATTTAGCAAGTCATTTCCATACTTGTTTGCAGCCTGTTTGCGTTTGTTGTTCTGCATATGCTTATGTATGCTGCCAATATATACTTCTGGAGGCGGTACCGCATCAATTATTCCTTCATATTTGGCTTCAAACAAGGAACAGAACTGGGTTATAGAGAAGTTCTGCTGTTAGGCTTTGGTCTAGTAGTCTTGTCACTTGCCAGCGTGCTGGCAAACCTTGACATGGAAATCGATCCAAAGACAAATGATTGTCAAGCATTGACTGAACTTGTACCTCTAAGTTTGGTTGTGGTTAGACTATTGAAGCTATTCAAAATACTTCCCCTACCAAATTTCAAAATATATCTGCTCTAAACAATTCCTTTTTTCCCTGGTCTTTTCAGCTTGTAGTTATCATCATATTCCTCTGCCCAATCAACATTTTATACCGATCAAGTCGCTTCTTCCCTATCCCATGTTTGTTTCACTGCATCTTCGCTCCTATGTACAAGGTGAAAAATGTAGTCAGGCTTATACTAGAATAAAATATATAAATGGGATCAACCTATTGACCTGTGATATCTGTTTTTCGATTACAGGTCAGTTTTCAAGATTCCTTCTTAACAGATCAGTTAACCAGGTTTGTATATAAACCAGGGCTATACATGCCTTCAATCATCACACAAATACTGTTGCTTTGTTATTGAGCATCCATCATTATTTAATTGTAGGTGCAAGCCCTTAGAAGCTTGGAGTTCTACATATGCTATTATGGCTGGGGAGACAATAAACTGAGACAAAATACCTGCAAAACCAATGATGTATACAACACTTCCTATTTCATTGTTGCTGTCATTCCTTATTGGTCTCGTCTTCTTCAGGTGTGTAACTTGAATCTTCTGCGATACTAAGAGTAGTTCAAAATTTCCAACTGCTTTAAAGACTCGTTACTTCTTAAGTTAGGCCTTGACACATACAATTACAAATTTTTCAGTGTCTTCGACGCCTCTAAGAAGCGAAGAACAAGATGCAAAGATATAATGAGCTTAAATATTCTGCACACTTGTTGCCATATGCACAAGGACTGCATACAGTCTTAACAAAGGACTTGGCTGGAAAATATTAGCCTCGGTTTCTTCAGTAATTGCAGCTCTATATGGTACATATTGGGACCTAGTCATGGACTGGGGACTTTTGCAATCTCAGTCTAAGAACTGGTTTCTGAGAGACAAACTCCTTATCCCTTACAGAAGTGTATATTTTGGAGCAGTGGTGAGTAAGAAAAACACATGACAAATCAGAATTATCTTACTAGCACTTGTAGCACAAAACTGAAACTGTGGGACTCGTATGAAATGAAAAAAAAAATGTAAACCAGGTTTCAAATTATATTCATCAGCTCCAGAACAAGTCCTGACCAACTCTCATGATGTCGGTAATGCAGGTCTTGAATGTATTGCTGAGATTTGCCTGGTTGCAAACTGTCTTGAATTTCCGACTGCCTTCCTACACAGGCAATCCTTAGTTGCAATTGTAGCTAGCCTCGAGATTATTGGCCGTGGAATATGGAATTTTTCAGGTTTGACTGATTTCAGAATTCTCAATTTCATAATAGATTGAGTTTTGTGGATGATCTAGACAATTGCATTGCTGATAGTTGATTCTATTCACATTTGATAGGCCAGGTTGGAGAATGAACACTTACACAACGTTGGCAAGTATCGTGCATTCAAGGCTGTACCTCTACCATTTGAATACAGCATGAGACAAGAAAAGCATGAGCTGGTTATTGCATCAGAACAAAACGCATAGACAGTTTAACATCTTATATTTGCAAAAATACAAGAGGTTGTCCAAGAACAAATCACTGAGAAAGAAAATGCCGTGTGTGTGTAATACATGACAATTCAACATCTTTATTTGCATAATGTAAGCCTGGGACACTAGGGCTAGCTACCGAAGTATTTATGGAAGAGTTTCTGATTCAAAACTCCTGCTTCAGTTCACTAGTTCAGGACTAGAGCTCAGATGTTGGAATAACAAGACAAGAATAGTAACTTATTTGATGTTTTCTAAACTAAATGCAAGACAAGAAAAACGTAAGACATCATTAACCACAAGAACAGTAAATATGGCTCCTGGGATTTGCCAGAACTCAACAATATTGGGCCCTGGAAAAAGGAAGAGCAAATAAGTAAATGCATTGCCAGAGAACATAGAAACCAATTTGTTCGTGTTTTTCAAAAATAGTTAAAAGACTTTTATATTGGTTTCCTTAAAAAACAATCGGATTTTAGGATTCCATAAAAGAATCATCATTCTATAAGGATTTATAGAGTCTTAAACCTCCACGTTGGTTTCCTCTAATCAATCGGATTCAGGATCATACTAGGATTGACCATAGCTAGTTGATAAGATCTTAACCCTTTTTTTTCTTGCTCTTTAGATTAAGTCATTAAGCCCATCCTAGTTGATAAGATCGGTTAGGAATGGAGAAACAGTTCCTATTGCTGCTTGAGTCTGCTAAGAAATCTGCAAATGCTGTGGCCACTTCCACTAAAATGTCTCCTGAAGTTTGTCAATGCCTAGATATCTGCTTTGGACCAGCTTAAGAGGTTCCCCGTAGTATCATCTAGGGTTCTTGTCTCCACTCTTGTTGCAAAAATCAGGTAATGGATGATGGAGGTTGTTCTGATCAAGTGAGATACGGATGTGCCACAACTAGGATGTGTGGATAATTTTGCGTGGATATTTATGGACGGATGGAATAAGGTTAAGCTCAAGAAAAGGCTTGGATTGTATAAAATGATCGTCTTGACCAAAAAACTTAAAACTTTGATGGTACAATTCGGACAATAAATTAAATCAAGTGACGGATGATATAGATGGTTCTAATAAATTAGATACTATGCCACAACTGGATTGTGTGGATAATCTTGTAGGAATATTTTTGGATTAATGGGATAATGTTAAGCTTAAAAAAAAACCTATGTGATAACTTGATAAAAAAAAACATATAACTTTTAATCTGACTCTTAAATGATACTTCAATTTGATCAAGAAATTTTATAATCTTAGTTATATGAGATTGATTTGTTGTAATTATTTGAGGTTTGAAATACCTATAAATTAGATCTAAAAGATATATTTAGGCTAGTTTTGTTATTTTTTCTTTTTAATTTTGGATTTTCTAGTTTGTTTAGGTAAAGTTTTAGATTTATTAAAAAAATTAAATTTATTAGAGAGACAAAACACTTAAAGAAAAAATATTCAATAACAAAATTGTTTTTTTAATGATGACCCTATTCAATCAATATTATATGTTAGTTGTGTTTGTTGTTTTTTTATACAAGAACTACGACTCTTATTGTCAGCGGTGCCAATGAAGCAGTCCGTTTGTTTGCATAGTTGCTTCTATGTTTGAAGCAACCACAGCAAAGCACCTGTTTGGTAAACACAAAAACACAATTTATTTTTGATGGGGCTCACTGAGTTTTGCGTTTAAAACGTAGTAAAAACGATGAAGCTCTCGACTGCTTTTCTTCTCTGCACTGTTCATGTGAACAATGCGTTTTTTTTAATAAAAAAAACAGTGCAGTGAATTGATTTCACTCGCACTGTTCACGTGAACGTGAACAATAATTTTTGTTTTTGAAAAACTAGTTTAGATTAAATTAAATTTACTCGCATTGTAATCTCAATTTTATTTCTGATAATATTTTACCTAATTTTATTGCAAGCTCAAAAAATTATGGAAACTGTAGTTCTTGTCGGATGAATTTTGTACGTAATGGAATTGTAAATAGTTTAATGGAACAAAAAAAATATTTTATATAAAGTATTATTTATTTCATGATGTAATAATAGTAGTTAAATCTACAATATTTAAATTTAAAACCATATATATTATAGTTATTTTATAACCTCAATTTAAAAAGTATTCTTAACCAACACATTAAACTATTTTATGTTCAACCTCAATTTCAACCATAGTTTTAACCAAACTTATATTTTTTCAAACCAATCTAACTAAAAGTACTTTTTATAAAATAATTTTTTCAAACCACAATCACAACAATTACCACAATACCAAAAAAAATTACAGACTAGAAAATAAAAGAAGAGAAAGAAAAAGGTTTCAGCTCTTTCAAGAAACCTCCACAAGCAGGTCCTGAATGTATTGCTGAGATTTGCCTGATTGTAAACTGTCCTGAACTTCCAAGTGTCTTTCCTACATAGACAGTCCTTAATTGCAATTGTAGCTTGGCCTCGAGTTTATTTGCCGCGGGACATGGAATTTTTTCGCAGGTCCCACTGATTTCATTTAAAACGTTCATAAAATTGCCATTTTCAGACAAATTTTGAGTTTTGCAGATGATCTAAGGATCACATTGCTGATAGTTAAGTTCGTCCACATTCTGTTTGATTCACCAGGTTGGAGAATGAATATTTGAACAACGTTGGCAAGTATCGTGCATTCAAGTCTGTACCTCTACCTTTTAACTACAATGTAGGCGAAACCAAACATGATTTGATCATTGAATCTGAACAAAATCAAGGCCACGGGAAGTTGTTCAAGAACAAACCACTAAGAAAGAATCTGCCCTGTGTCTGTATGTTCAATATATGAAAATTTTAACATCTTATATTTCCATTATTTTAGTGTCCTTGCTAGTTGCTCTTGAAATAATTCATGGAAGAGTTTCCAATTCAAAACCATAGTTGTCCGACTCTCGGTCATACAAGTCATCATGTCAACAAGGTCAATCGTTTGTGATTTTGTTCTGTGTAAAAAAATAATTATTGATATTAACCCAATGGTTTGCAACAGATTAACTAAATCAACTAAATTTTATTAAGACAACGTATTTTTCAATTCAACTTATAACCCGGGCCGGATAAGTTTCGGGTCATAAGTTTTCCAAGTCAATTTATCGAGTTGGATTTAGCAAGTATGTTCGAAGCTCTCACTAGTTAAGGACTAGAGTTTAAGAGTGTGTTTGATTTTTAGGTAGTTTTTGTGGTTATGATTTGAAAAAAAGTAAGTTTTAAAAAAGTACGATTAGCTATAGTTAGTTGGATTTAGATACGTGTTTAGTAAAAATTATGGTGAAGTTTATGTGTAGTAAAAAACATTCATTTTTATAAAACTCAATTAAAAAAATATGTAAAAACTGCTTCACAAAAACTGCGTTTCAAACTTAATTTTTTTGTGGGCCCCACAATATAAAATATAGTTTGGTTTGTTACCAAACACTTTGCTGCGTTTGTTTCACAAACACAAAAATTAAGGAAAAACCAGCATAAAGACAAGTATAGCTGCTTATTTGATGTTGTTTTAAGAGCAAGAGAAGAAATATAAGAGACATTAAACTGAAGAGGCTGTAAAAGTGGTTCCTGGGATTTGCTAGAACTCAACAATCTTACATGTTTTACATAAGAATTCCTCATCGTATCAAACAGTAACTTTTTCTAAAATGGTTCCATAAATATAAAAGAATCTTCATTCTATGATGATTTATAGTTTTGAAGGATCAAACCAGGATTGACCCTTCAAAATTTATAAGAAAAATAAAAAACACAGGACTTAATTTTGGAGAATCCAAAAACAAAATGATAATGATAATTTGGGGCAGACATAAGAAGAGATGGCAAGCATATCAAAGGGAACACAAGAATAAGCAAACCAGGATGAATAAGAGTGATTCACAAACCAATTGAAGGTGTTACAAGATTGTGGATCGGATTCTCAACCATTTATAAGAACAGTACAGTCATGATAAGTAAATGTTAGTGATAATAAATAAGTTTAAGAGTACACAAGGAGGTTAAAGTGGATACTAATAATGGTATTCTCCTGTTTACAAAACTGGGAGCTGAAGTTGGGTAAAGTTTAAAATAATCCCAACTGCTTTCCATCCTCAAGTTGTCACCAGGTGTAGGAGAGGACCAGCGCTCGGAAGCACGCATGAATAAGTTACATATTTTATGCTGTCTAAGAGCACCACGACAAAAATCCGAGAAAGTGACTTCGGGGTGATCACGCCATCAACCTCCCTGTCGCTGGACTCTCTGGGATCAACGAGGACAGAGACAACCATTGGAGAAACCGATTTATTGCCATGAAAGTTCTCTTTCTGGGTGTTCCTTCCAACATGTTCTCCAGTAATATTGAGATCAGATCCCGGAAGAGGAATTGGCAGGCCACGGAGGATCCTTCTATTGTTCCCCTTCTTGAGGTGAGTACAATTATTCTGTTGGCGCTCTGCTGTCATATTGGCAACTGAGGAAGCAGGAACTATGGCTCCTGGTGCAGGTGAGACATCAAACTGGAAAACTTCAGTGCACATACCATGACTCAACAATGGCCCTGAAAAGAAGAAAATAAAGCAACCGCTGTTAACAAGTACTAGAGAAGCCAAAAAAAAGAGTAAGAAACTGCCAGTTACTCAGGTCCCTGATGTGTAAATAAATAAACATTCAAGGACATGGAAAAACAAATCTAGGAGAATGAATTGTTTGTACACAGAATTAAGCACACAGCATATATATATATATATACACACCATCCAGAAAATTGTTAAAAAAGGAAATAAACAATCCAAAATCTACAAGTTGTAACTAAAAGGCAGAGCATAGGTGCAGTAATTAAAAACTTAAATCCCACAATCCAGATTTCAGTTAATCAGACAATGGAATGGCAAATGCATTTTCTTTAGAGCTCACAAGTTTCCAGTATTTCCATACACCCATTCTGTCTCAAATTCCTCGTCTTCTATTCAACTCAACATCTGCCAGTACTCCAGCTGATCCTCTGTTAGTGTCCATTATTTTATGTTTGAATTCTTTTTGATGAGCGAGACTCTATTGGTCTTTACAAACTTAAAGACAAATAAAACCAAAAATGATGTTGAAAATCCATAAACCACCTACACTAGGTTTGATTCATTGCTCAGCACATGATAAACTATATACTGAAAGAACAATGAAAAGAAACATCAACCAGGATGCCATGGATGAATATAAATTTTAAATTTCAATGGACAGTTTATATATGAAAGCATAAAATATAGCAACTTATATGCATGCATGAAATGTATAAAATGCATGACAAGGCATAATAATTACCTGCAAGGCCTTCACGGAACCACTGCTGCAGTTTACCTTTAGCTGCGGATGACTTCAAATTGTCCTTTGACGTGTCAGCAGATCCAGAATCAAGCGCCTTCTGTCGCTCGGTATGAGTTCTATACACATGAGAATGTCTCCCTCTATTATTACCAACACCAGGAATAGCCAGTGCCGTCTCCTTTGTGATATTCACTTCAGGACTCTCGTGAGAGGCCATAGGTCTCTCGCTTGCCAGAACAGAATGAATTATCAAGTTTCCATCTATTTTCACAAGCTTATCATTTCTTGGTACGTACAAGGACGCAACGAGGTGTTCACTGGCATTACCAAACTGACCAAATTCATCGGATCCAGGTAAACGCTCAGAAGCTCCTTTATTTGCAGAATCATGCTCCAGACAGCCATTATGACCTCTCTCACAATGTCTTCTATAATTAGAATACCCAACACCGACCTTCTCATGCGACCCATTTGTGTGCCCATCAACAATCAAAACCCTTCCTTTATGCTGATCAAAAAACTTCTCACTAACAAAACCAAGCCCACCCATCCCACCCTCTCTGACTCCTCCAAACTTAACATCCACGATCGGAACCAAACAACGGAACAACAAAATAAAAAACAAGAAACCAAACAAACTAACACTGGCAACCTTCTTAGTTTTCCCCTCCCCTTTCTTACTCTCAACCTTCTTAGGCTTTG
>Ga0307517_10003036_pt1 | contig 26510 bp, 20 predicted proteins | sample 23_EM_MG_FD_194515 | JGI IMG/M metagenome (GOLD analysis project Ga0307517, IMG submission 194515) | Populus trichocarpa ectomycorrhiza microbial communities from riparian zone in the Pacific Northwest, United States - 23_EM | ecosystem: Host-associated > Plants > Roots > Unclassified | place... | reverse complement strand
TCGATAAGCCCCTGGCCCCCCCCCCCCCCCCCCCCCCCCGGTTGACAAGGTTTTAACCTCTGCTGATTGCACAATGCAATTCCTCTAAGCGAAGGTTTGAGTGAGGAGCCGAATAGAAGTATCCATACCGGTGTCCTTAAGTTCCATGCATCACAAACTTGAACCTTGTTCGTCACAGTAATAATGCAAATACAATACAATCCCTCCCCACCAATCCTTTGATATAATAAGATATAGTTTTAGTCCCGGTTTTTCGGTGTGGGATACAGGCAGACCTCTTCCTCTTCCTCCTCCTCCTCCCTCCCCAATTGCGAGAATAAAAAACACCATTAGAAGAAGAAGGAGGAGATGGCGTAACCCTGCCTTGTTTTGGGGGTTGGGGGGCCTATCTGTGAAGGAGGAAGGAAGGAAGGAAGGAAGGAGGCTCAACATGGGTATGAGCGAATCCGGAGGGCCTTATTTTATTTTTTTCCCTCCAATAACGCACCCTGGTGGAGCATAATAGTAAACATATTTCCGCTTGCGTATGGCTTGTCTGGAGTTAACTACCACCCACCTCCCCCCCCCCTATTCTCAACCCGAACCTACCACCATTCTTCCTCCCCTGCTCTACTTTGTACTGTTATCATCCTCGGATGAGGTGGTATTTTTTCCCTCCTCCTCCTCAATAACTCTTACCTTCACCCTTCGTTCACATTCATTCACACTCATTAGCACACATTCGTTCACTCATTCGTTTATTGTGCCACTTTTTGAATCACTTCCCCTTCTCCGGATTGACAAAACAAAGGAAAAAGCAAAAAGAAAGCAAATGTCAACAGCGGATGCCCCAACCCTACAAAATCGTCGCCTGAGGCTTCGCAATGCCCGGACAAACCCTAGCACGCTACCACTGAGCTCGAGCTGCTGCATGCATAAGGGGGTGGTGACAAGTCCTATCAGAAAGTCCTCGTTTCCGGAGGATAATGGGTGGGAAACGGAGGATCAGGGAGGGGACGGGGAGGAGGAGGAAGGTGGCAGTAGTAACGACAACAGCGATGAGGCGGATAGGAAGCGTAGGAATAGGGTTTCTTCTTCTTCGTTGTTGAGTGATGGGTCGACGTTGATTGGCGGGGAAATGGACGATGGTGCTGATCATGGGGGAGATGAGGATGAGGTGGAGGATACAACGGGGGGAAGCGGAAGAAGGGGTAGTAATGGAAGACCCCCCTCATCGCTACCCCCGCCAGTGGGCCCCATCCGCGCAATGACCAGCCCGATCCCAGTGCGCCCCATGTCCATGATTTCGACCCCGAGTCCATTGAACTACGCTTCCCCCACCGCCTACCATCGCCGGAACCGCTCGAACGGTGGGGTTGGTAGTGGAGACTCGCCGGGGAGTTCGGCCCGTTACATCGACTACCTCGAGCGCCAGATAACCGATACAGTCTCGCAGCTGCAGAGCTACACATCCCCGAGCGAGGGCACCAGCCACGCCGTCAAGATGCGCAAGCTGGCGGCCGAGACCCGCCTGCTCCGTGGTGAGCTAACGGACTGGGAGAACAAGTTTTCCGCGCGTGTGAAGGAGGAGGTCAACGCTCGCGCTGCTATTGACAAATCCTTGCGCACAAGGATCAAGAGCCTGGAGATTAAGCTCGAGGAGGCAGAGTATAGGTATAGGACTGCCGAAGTGGACCTAGAGGAGGCCAGGGCTATGATTTCGGATTTGAAGGGGGTGGAGGAGGAGAATCGCGCCTTGGAGTTTAGGATTGAAGCTCTCAGTGAGCTTTTGGCGGACTCGACGAGGCTGGCGCAAAGCGTTGGTGTTGGTGGGAGTGGTTGTTCGTCCGTGGCTTCGAGTAGGCCCGGTTCCGTTGTGTTCCCGAAGAGGAGTAGTAGTCTTGTGTCGTCGTCTGCGCCGTCACCGGCGACTTCGCCAAGGGCGCAGTTGAGATGTGCTGCTGCTATTACCACTACTAGTGGGAAGAATACACCTGTAGAAAGTCGTAGTCGGAGGGTAAGTCGTGAGGGGAGTACCTGCGCTCTGGAGGACTACGGAATCACCGATCCGATCGAAGCCGTGCTCTGCAGCATATCCCAACTGGCCGCAACGGAGGAGGAAGGAATAGAGGGAGAACTCGGGTGCTCAGAGGAATACGAAACGGAATTAAATCCTAGCACAGCACTGATCCGAACATCTCCTCATCCTCCACCCGCGATTCTGCGAAACCGCAGAATGCGCCGCTTCCCCTCCGGTTCCTCCGCTCCAAAAACTTTAATCCTCCCATCCGCCGCTGCTGTAACCGCAACCACCACCATATCTCCAACCCTCCCAGCCATCTCAGACCCTACATCCGTAATCTTCGCTCCTTTCTCCCGCCCACCTTCTTCCTCCTCCTCTTCCTCTTCCTGCTGTGCACCCCCTCAACAAGTACTGAAGGCCGCGACCCCGCAAACCTCCCTCTTTGCAGAGCTAGCCCGAGCCCAAGACTCCAGTGAAGACTCGGAGGAGGAGGAGGACACAGAAAGAGACCTCGATGAGGACGACGACGTCGCCGCCGCCGCCTCCATCTCCGAAGGACTAACCAACCCAACCCCCCTCGTCGTCAAAACCATTAGTAAAGTCGGCGAATCCTTCATCTCGCCGCAAGGCACATTCTTCCGTGCGAAGCGCAAAGCAATGGACATTCTCGGCGGGGTAGTCGGCAATCGGGTTTCCCGGCCTTACCACCACCACCACCCCCACCTATTACCATCACCAAAACCACCCTCCTCCTTGTCTCTATCGTCAAGGCGCCCGGCAAGAAGAGTGCTTAGCGAAAAGAATGGGAAAAAAACCCTGCCAACAACTGCCACCACTTGTGCATATTGCCACTGCCACCAGCAGCCCCCATCCTCCACCGCAATCGCCGCGTCAAAGACCGTAGCGCAGGCGAGAGCAAGGTCTGGCTCCGCACCGCTAGTCCTCCCCCAACCCGTCGAGGAAGCTGTTGAGCATGTGTGGCTGTGGGTCCGCTTCGTGGTGGCACTGGTCGTTGCGCTGGGCGTCGCAGTGCGCGAGGGACCCGGCGTGATTGTCGCGGTGGATGGAGTTGGGAGTATTGGCGGTAGTGCTACCGGTAGTGCCGGAGATGCGGGGGGATTCGATGGCGTGGGGGAGGAGGAGAGATGTTTTGCTATTAGGAAGCTGCAGCAGGGTGCTACCGCAAGTGGCCGGGGAGTGGTGGAGAGCAAGGGGAGGAGGGGGAGGAGGGGGCTTGGGTGGGGGGAGGAAAGGGTTAGGGTTTGGGAGAGGCCGGGGGATAGGTAGCTTACAGCTTGCGAGGCTGTCTTGAGTCTTTTATCAATTTTTTATTTTTTGATCCCTGGTTTTATTTCGTGACGTTTTTCTCGATTCCTTTTCCACTTTTTTTCCATCTTTTCTTGTATAGTGTTTTTCTGGCTTGATTAATTGATTGATGACGGAAGGACGGGAGGGAGGGGAATTCTAAATGAATAAAAAGAAAAGAGAAAAGGAAAGGAAAAAAAGTCCTGGGCTCATCTCACTTATCCATCACACATACATACACAAGAACATGTCACAATAATCGGTAATGTCTTATGAATATATTAATTTAGTATATACGTTCCCTCTACAACCAGCTCCATCTCCCTACTGGCCCGGCAAACAGTAATGATCACACCCAACCGCAGCACACTCCCCCCCCGCACTACCTCCGAAAAACCACTCCCTTAAACACTCATCGTGTCCACCATGCCCACAACCTTGACACATACTCCACCTCCCAACCTTACCCCAACAAATCACACATCCATCCACGGGCCCACACTTCCCGCATCCCGCACCCCCACCCCCGGCCCGAACTTTCGAAGTGGTAGCGCTGGCGGTGGCGGCAGTAGCCGTAATGGGGCGGGTACACCTGCCGCAGGCAAAGTCCAAATGAGTATTTGTCTGGCCGAGAGCGGTGAATTCGGGGAGGGTTTGGGCGCACTTGATCACGCTGGCAGCGACAGAGTGGAGGTTGAAGCGGCGGAGGAGGTCTAGATACGAGGATATTGATTCCAGGAGAGGGAGGGGGTGTGTGTCTGAGGCTGGGGTGCTGAAGAGGGTTTTCACCAGGGGGGAAGAAGAGAGTGTTTGAGAGGAAGATAGGAGGAGGAATATCGTTGTGTGCATTTGCACGTCTGTTGTCGAGGCGTAGTATTCCAGGAGGGTTTGTAGGAGGCGGAGGGGATGGAGGGAGAATGTTTCGTCTTCTTTCTCTTGGGTGGCTTGGTTGACTATATGTTTTGTGGAGGGGGGGAGGCGTAGTGATGGTGGGGCAACGGCGGGCTGTTGGGGTAGCGGTGGCGCTAGCAAAGGGGGCTCTTCCACGATCGCTTCCATCCATGTGCCGGTTTTCGGGGATGTGCTCTCGTCGTCATCCTCGCTGAAGCGGTTATGGAAGTCACCATACGGGGACGAGGAAGCGGTTGTGGCATTGCTGACCTGCGAGTAGAGTCTTTCCCGCCGCTTCTCCGTGTCACCGGAGACGGAGGAGGAGTACAGCCTGCTTTGTAGCATGTGCGATACTGGGGAGCCCGCTGGCTGATACATCGGGATCGGGGGTATGGGTGGGATGGGTGCTGCGGGGGAGTAGTCAGCACTCCCCGAGAAAGGGGCTAGTGAATCTATTGACTCGCTCTCCCCTGTTGCAATAATAGCGGAAGCCGTATTATTAATATTAATATTAGTAGTTGTGGCATTGGCCATCTGGCTGTGTGAGTCTGTCAAAATATGGTTGACCTCTTCCATCCCGGCATTCGTCATGATATCTAACGGGGATCGGCGGTTTGCACCCTCCGTCCCTTCGCCATTCACATGCTCCCCGGCATATTCTTCCCCGTCTGTGGAAGTGGTACTAGAACCAAGACTTGTTCCAAAAGCCGGGGGCGGCAGCAGCAACGCTCCATCTGCAGCACCACTAGGTCTTTCTAGCGTGGGTGTTGCAATGCCCCTATCAGAGCCAACATGTGTAGGTCCCACGAGCGGTGTCGCTCCCCCGGAATTACTCTGCTCAGCAACAGCTAGTCCTTGCTTCTTCACCATTAAACTACTCGCTACCCCCGTTGCTGATGACAGGCTAGTAGCCTTCGCCTCACGTTGGCGCTCAATCGCCTTCTCCTCACGCACGAGTGCGAGTTGAAGTACTCTCCACGTCTGCGAGGCTCTGTACTTCTGCATCATCCAGGCGGCCCGAGCGTTCGCCTCGCAGGCCTCTCCGAGTGAGATCTTTGGTCCACCCATTACACCTTCCAGGTCAAAGACGTAGCTCCGCGCCAAGTATGAAAAGGACACCTTGTCGAAGAGGCTGCCCATGTGCACGCTTGCAGATGCCTGCGACGGCACAAATACCCTGTCGAGGGTTTCTAGGCCTCCCAATGTTGGCTTTGAGCTCCTGAAGGAGCTGCTTCTCCCGTGCCTTCGCCGGTCATGACCTGCCAGATCGTCCTCCGAGTCACAGCCCCGGGATGCGCTCCTCCGGGGTTTGCGCTGTTCAACCATGAATGTAAAGCTCCCTGTGGGGCTCCATGAGAACGCTCCATAAGTAAGGGAATTGATAGGTCGGCTCGCAAAGCTAACATCATTTTGTACAAACATATTGTCTTTGGAGCAAGACCACAGGATGTCCTCATCTTTCCAGAGAATACCCGTAACGGAATTCTCGTGCTCGTCCATTATTCTCGTGGGGATATAAGGACGTCTCAGATCCCATACATGAACTCTGTGGTCATTACTTATCGCACAGGTGGCCAACTCCGTAGTCCCTTGTTTCAACGGCCGCCAGGCTATCCGACTAACGGATGTCATGGTGGAAATCGTATGTTTCGCCTTTTGCCTAGGATCAGCATAAAAGTCCCATACCTTCACAGTTCTATCCCTGCCACCACTAGCACAGTGCCTTCCATCTGGATGCCAATCCACCGTGAATGCGGGTCCATTATGAGCACTAAGACTTCTCTCGTAGATACTATCCTTTCGATAGTCCCACCTCTAACCAGACCCAATCAGCACCCTCCTTCCACCAATTATGACCGATAGAAGGGAAATACCTGAATAGTCCCATTATCAAACGCCGCGGCAAACTCTACCGCATTCCCAGCATTAAACTGCACATCCCTCACCGCATCCGCCCTCCCCACAAACGTCAGCCGACTCTTCTTCTCTCTCAAATCCCAAAGCTTGACAGTCCCATCCTGACTAGCGCTCAACAGCAACCTCCCATCCGCAGGATTGAACGCAACCTTGTGCACCTGCCTCCCATGCTCTCTCAATTGGCGGTCCAGCATCCCATCCTTAGTATCGTAGACGCAGATAGTCCCGTTCGTCCCCGCCGTCGCAACAGTGTTCTTCTGATGGAGCGTTCCCCATTTCACGTCGTACTGCGGGTGCTTCTTGTGCTCCGTGGGAACGCGCAAGATGGAAGCTTCAGCTATCTCATCATATCCCACACGCAGGATCCTGAGGATGCCACGACCGGCGATGACGACCTGGTCACCCTCTTCGTTCGCGGAGAGCGCAAGGATGGGACTATTGAGGTCATATCGGGCTGTTCGGGGTTTCAATAGGTTTCGACTTTTTTTTCAACAAAATAAAAATTATTGTAATCACTTCAAATTAGCCCCAATACTTTCTTTTCTTTTCCCTCCCTAGTCTCTCTTATATATTTTTATACATCTTTTCTTAGAAGAAGGAAAAAGAAAAAGAAAGGAAAAGAAAAAGAGGGAGGTACATACGGAGCACTGGTCGGTAAATTCCCATGAAGCCCACCCCCAGGCCCAGACGAGCTCGGGGGTCTACTCGTCCCGATAAACGGTTGAGCCAATCTTGCGAAGACAGCTTTAGAAGTTCTACCATGTGGCACGGCTGGCGCTGGCGCGGGTGCCGGCGGCAGAGGCGGTGGAGGTGCTAGCGGTGGCAGTGGTGGAGGGGCGGGAGGCTGAATCGAGGGATGGAGATTTGATGAGTGGGGGTGGTGGTGGTGCGTTAGACCCTGCGAGTGGTGGTGATGATTAAAGGGATCCGCCATCTTCTCAGCCGAAAGTGAGACGATCCGAACCGGTTTGTCGGATAGAGTCCATACGATGGGGTGGATTGTGGACGGGACGAGGGAGGGAGGGGGGGTTGTTGTTGCGTGAGTAACTTAAGTGTCAGCTGTGAAGGAGGCTTTTACAGAGAATGTGTGAAAAGTAGGTTTTATTAAAGTGGATCAGCGGAGTGCGGGGAGATAGCTTGAGCGATGTCGCGCGCCCACAGAAGGAGAGAGTGGTAACAAGGTTTGTGTTCGATAGAAGAAACTCGGGATTGGCTCTTGTGATGATGGTATCGTTTGTTGATAAGGGGAGGGAGGTGTTGTATGTAATGATGAAAAGCCTGGACGACGACGACTCTTTTTCCTTTTCTTTTTTTTTCCTTTACCTCCCATCCCAGCCAAAAACGGACAATATAGCAGAAAGAGAGCAGCAAAGTCCGGCACGATACACACCACCAGAACTAGACTAGTCTACCATAGCATTAAGTTTATAACACAGCTGACGGTAATCCCAACCTCAACTCTCAAAGCCATACATACAGTATGCTCAGTACAATTCCGTCCTGTAATCAACAATTCATTTCTTTCTTTCTCTTCCCTACACGCAATGTACCGGTAGGTTGAACCCAAAACCCTAACTTATAGCCGGCAACACCACTACAATATGATACAACCACCCCTCCACAACCTCTCACTCGAATACCTGTAGCCTACTTAGTCACCCACCCACCCACCCACACCGCGGGCAGCAGAAATCCCTACATCCATACCACCCCTTCTCCAAGGACTCTAGATTGAGAAAAAACTTCCCCGAACCTGACAGCCAGCTCCCATCTTCATTCACCCCCGATCACTCGAACAACCACACCACCCGCGAACGCTCCATCCATCCCTTCCACTTCTTCATCAACCAAGCCCAAGTCCCAAATCTTCCTATGTGCATCATCACCACCACCACTCACCAAGCGACAGCCACCATTTCACTCCTCATCTCCCACCATTCTATTTCAATTGGTAAGCGGGAAAAAGAAAAAAAGGGGGGGGGGGAGAATAAAAGTTTTCATGTACCTCACCGGCAAAGTATACCAAGGGAAAAAAAAAAAAAGACTTCACCATGCATAACGGATGATACAGCCATGGTTACAAAAAAAAAAAAAAGTGATCTGCAACATGGAACGCACTCCAAACCCTTATCGGGGGGCGGGAATTGACATCATTGCGCCATGAGTGCAAAGAGCGCAGAGCGGACGACGTGTTCGTGTTTTATAAATGGAAAAGAGTGTGCGGTTGTTACAGTATGAGACTGTTCAGTACTTCGGTCAAACTTCTCACTACAGAAGAGTCTGGAGCTCATCCCTCCACTCAAACCTCAAACCGGATGAATTGACCGAGCAGAAACCATACTGACACTTGCCACTATATCTTGCCAAACCATCCCACGCCGGCACCCCTACAGGAGGACCTTCCTTGAGTGAGACAATGTTACAGCAACAGTATCTATAACAGTAATTACCGCCCGCACAGGTATAGTACCTGCACTGCGACAGTAAAAAAAGTATGAAAAGCCAATTAACTACCGTGTTTCTACTTATGGTGCGGAGTATTGTGCGGTGGGTATGGTAGGACACCCCGGATTGCTTGTTACGTTTTTCGCCCTGGGATTAATACAAGAATTTAAGTACAAATGAGAGGAGAGCATTGGCCGTTCCTATAATATCAAGCCTACTCTATAAGCACGGATAAACTCTGGCACGGCCTGGGCCGGATAGAAATATCATATATACAGTACTTGAGTGACTTGTGATATTAGCTCAACCTCCGTCTGAATCCCAATGCTTCGAGAATAAATATAATGGGAGGGGAGTGGAGGAAAACAAAAAAAAACACAGATCTTCGCCCAGGGCAGTTTGAAATACCTAAACTTGAATCGAAATAGGTTACCGATAGTCTGGTTCTGGATCCAGACTTTTGTGACCTCATAAGTGCCACAAACTATCCGGTCAAGCCCCACACAAACTTCCGTCTGTTATAGGGTCCAGGGTCCGTGACTTGCCCGCATGCTTCTGCATTTGTCCAGCAATAGCATCTTTTCCAGAATGAAGAATGAAAGAATGAAAGAAGAACCACATTGCGAGCGACCCATGAAGGACATAAAGGAGTGTTACAAATACACACTATAAAAAACTGTTAAATAAAAAAGAGTTTCGCCTTCAGTCATAAGGAAATCGAGACCAAATAACGATAATACAGCCCTGGTAGTAAACTTCCCAATGATCGTAATAAAACCTGCCCTTGCGCCCATAGAGAGAAAAAGAAAAACACCATTACCCGAAGGATTAGACAAGCGAACGAAGACACTGTGCCTTGAATACTAGGAATAAGACCAGAATGAAATATGGCGTAGTAGTAATGTCATATGAGAATGTGATTGATGCTAAGAAGGGTAGTCCCACAACCATGTGGAAAGATCACAGACAACCGCAGGGATATCGGGAAATCGAATTGGCAAGGAAAAAGGAAGGGAGAAAGATGCCGCATCTAAAACGCAGCGGGCTAAAATGTTGGCGCCCTGACCAAACCCAAACAGTGCCTCTCAAAGAGCTCATTGATAAAGTGGGGATGGCGTATTCCTGGTGGCCTTGCATCCTTGAAGGCCTTTATAGCTTGCTCCACGCTAAATCCCAGGCGTTGAATCAGGTAGCAGCAAACAAAAAATCCCGTCCTATTGAATCCGTAATGGCAATGACAAGCGATAGTGATATTATCATCGTAGCCCCGTTCTTCCCTAATCGAGTCCACGAGCTTAATAAAGCTAGCCACCTCATCCTGAGTTGGGGGGATTTTGGAAACTGTTGGGACTGTGGACAGCTTTTAGTACCCAAGCTAACTCAGCTAGGCTTTGCGTATAGAGGAGGACTCACATTTATGATACCTAATATCGCCCCCGAATGCCTCTGGATCATATGGTGGTTGCTCATGAGAGATATCAATCACGTCCCTTACGTCTGGCCATTTTCCGCCGAACTCAACAGGGTTGTGTCCGTTCGGGTCATTCTGCCTCAATGTCTTCATAGCTCTAAAAGGAGATTTAACATACGACCCCCCTGAGCCATTAATGTAGCCACCTATCCTTGGACTGACACTCTGGATCTGGGTCCACTTCTCAAGATTCTTCAGGAGCCACTTGTCTTCTTTGAGATATAGCAATTGCCAACCTAGCGACAAGACTTCGGCAACACATCCGGACAAGAACTCGCCAATAAGGCCGCTAACAACTTGCGGGGTCTCGTACATCACACCATGCCCCGCATCAGGGATAATGCATTTCTTCACAACAGACCTAGTCCTCGCAGGAGATGGCGAAAGAGATGGCGACGGCGTACTATCTGCAGAGCCACCCACGCTAGCGGCAGTGGATACAGATCCGCTCCTCTTTGCAGGATCAAACCACGAATGAACCAAGTCAACCTCCTTTGTAGTGCAAACTTTGTCCTCCGCAGCCGCTAGAAGGTAGGTTGGGCATTTGACCGAGGTCCACTCCTCCTCTGTTGGTAGGCGAATACCACTAGCCATTCGTCTCCACACAGGTGTTCGTGACTCTTTGTTGAAACGTAGTTGTAGTTTTCTAGCCTTTTCTGTAGCATTTGACCCAACAAACCGAGTGACTGAGTTCGACGTTATTCCACCCCGACGATCGTAGATCCGGAACAGATTGAACGCGAATTCCGGAAGTGCCAATGCTGTCTTTATTGTCTTTAGTTCCTTCTCAGAGGCGGTGGCTTTGGGACAAATTGCTATAAGTCCTGCACATTTATCCACCAACAGGCCCCCTTTAGCTATAAGAGTTACCGCGAGTGCACACCCCATCGAATGCCCTATAAGGACCACCTGTTGGCCATCTTCAAGTTTCTGGTTAACTACTTCCGCAATGATTTCTACCAACCGGGGAGTAGTGTATGCATCCCAATCCTTAGGCGAGAATTCCGAAGTGGGTCCGCAGCCTGGCAGGTCAATCGCGAGCGTATGAGATATGTGAACCTAAAATTAGAGAAGCTTCTATTAGCACTCACGTCTAATCTTCTATTTTATTTTTTAGTTGAAAAAGCCAAGACTTACGAAGAACTCGAGTAAATATTGAAATTGGGACATTTGACCCCCAAGCCCTAGACAACTGGAATCAACCCCTGTGTTAGAGGGACAGCAAGCACAATGACCACATACCATGCAGAAAGACCAGCAGAGGGAGCTTGGGGGGAAGGACAGAAGCTTTAGGATGTGGCCGATAGAAAACACGAACTGCAGGATATGTGTAGTGCTTTGTGGTAACAGATATGTTTTCCGAATGCTTGCGTAGAAGAGAGGAATCTGTACCAATAAGGTTTCCGATAATCATTAGTCGCAGGTCATGGTTGAAGGGGTGTGAGCGAGTGACAATACGGAGCACATGAAACTTCAGGGACTCCCGCTACGTATGACGGGGTAGATGAGAATTTTAAAAAAATGTAGCGGAAAGTGAGGAAGGAAGGGGGAGGAGAATGGGAAAAAAAATTCATAAGGAAAAAGCAAGCAAAGCGAAGCGAAGCAGAGTGACGGTGTGAACTGATAAGGCGCGGCACATACTTTATGTGATGCCACATCCGCCCACGTCGCACTGCCGAAATAGAAGGGGAAAAAAAAAGAGATAGAGAGAGCAACCAAGCCGAGGAATTCATGTTACACACCTGAAACTGATGAATTCGCATTCGAGAGGCTCTCATAGCTGCTATGCACACTATGCCCATCATCTAGAGCTCCCTTTAAGCTTCTCATCTCCTCCTCCCCCTGGTTCTTCTTCCTTTTTAAAGACCGTAGGCCGACATATACCAGGGGAATACCACAGAGTACAGCACCGACCATTTTCGGCTGTTTGATATTGTCGATCAGAATCGACCACAAGGCAGCTGGAGTATACCGAGTCGTAGTGACACTGGAGAAAAGGGACGACAACAATGAGCTCTGTTCCGTAATGGAGCGAGCGAAGGACTTGTCGGCCATTTATTTATTTAAGAGGCCAAGGGCCCAGCGTAACGTTCTAAGTTCTGATCCGAGCACGCAGATAAAAGCAGGGATAGGATTGGATCGAATTGGAGAAAGGGAGGAAAATAGAAGGGAGAAGGGAGGGAGGGAGGGGAGGAAGGAGGGGGGGGGGGTGGTCGAAGGTGGTTGATCCAGATGGAATGAACACCGTTGGTCGTTGCCTCGTCGTGGGCCTCGAGGCGAGAGCAGCAATCAGCGAAAAGATGGGGGGATGGATTTATGGGTGTATGGGTGAATGCATGCGACGCAGGCAAAGGAGAAAGATAGCTGAATGGGACGGCGAAGAGCGATTATGATGGGAATACTTATTTTTATTTTTCTTCTTCCCATATCCTCATTTTTTGGGCCCGCTATCTACCTGCGGAAATGATGGAATGATCGGCCTGAAGCAACGAGAGATCGGGAGTAAGAAAAGCAACAATCGAGAGGGAGGGAGAGGGAGAGAAGGGATGGATGAATGTGCATATGGGTATGGATAGAGAGCATTGACTGTCTGTCTGGTCGTAAGAAATGGGTCGGGCGGGCGGGCGGAAGATGTTTTGAGAAACCAGCAGACGACTGTATTTGACGAACGTGTTTGGGGGAAAGAAGGATGGGTGGTTTGGTGCGATCGAACGTCGTCTATGGAAGGAACGGTGAACGAATTCGTGAGAGGATTCCTGAATCAACTTTAGAAAAAGTCAGCAACAAACTTTATTGCATCAGATTGTGTTCGCTTTTGTCCCCTCCTCCGATATCCCCTCTCTCTTCTCCCTATACCATGGGCCCTTGCTCCGTTCCCCCCCTCCATATAATTCTATGATTATAGTGGTTGTCTATCCATCTCACTCTTTCCTTCTCGCCCGATATCCCCCTCCCAGCCTTCCCCTCCGTCAGTTTCGCACCGAGTACAGGCAATATGGTAATATCTACCATATTTCCCACTTTGGCATTGGCCGTGCGGATACCTTTTTTTTATACCCTATCTTCTTTTATTCCTATTTGTACTGTGCGCAGAGAGTGCAGTTTATCATAAGAGAGAGAGTGTGTGTGTGTGTGAAGGACCCGGAGCCAGTCGCGCCCTCGTCACGTTTTTTGGTGGTTGGCAGTTGGCGTTTGCCAACCACTGACAAATTAAGTTTAGCGGAAGTCCGTTGGTTGTGGAACCGAGAATGGCGCAACACCCGGAAAGGATATGACGGGTGGATTTTTCAGATCTTGAATACTTTGGATATCGCTTATTTTCATTTTTCGTTCTCCTTCTTCGAGGGGAGGGTGGAGGGGATGGAGGGCAGAGGCGCTGGATGCTGTTGAATGGTGGACGAGGACTGCTGAGGGATGATCGAAAAGGAGATCTCTGGATGTTTCCCAGAATAACCCCGGTAAATGATATCTTACACTGCCCTGCCAAGAAACAAAGATTCCCAAACAATTCTCACGATGGCTGCGCGCCATTCAATCATACGAATTGAATGTCGTAGAATGAGGAGAGCCGCACTCACTCTATACCTAGATTTATTACCGAGCACAGGAAGAGTTGCTGAAACCGCTCACGGCCGTCGGCAGACGCCCTGGCGTCGGGCGGTGCGTTTGAATACCAACGCGGGTAAACGGTTGCATTGCCGAGAAACATGCGCCCTGAAGCGCATTCGGACGAGCACGCACACAGAACGCATAATCAATCACTAAACCATCCTAACCAGCAAGCTCCTCGCTCTCTCGCTCTCTCTAACTCACTCTACCACACGTTCACACATGCTCAAGCCAGAACACAGAGACAAACAAAATTAAGGGATTAGACAGGTGTTAGGGATGGGTTAGGAAACCCCATAGAACAAAAAAAAATCAAAAAAATTCTGACAGGCACACCCAGTTCGTACAAGAAGTCACCCTTCGACATTGGGCTGGAGGAAGGGGAGGAGGAGGAGGCGGCGGCGGAGGATATTTCTTATTTTATTTTTACCTGAAGGCATGGGTTAACTCCACCTCCAATCTGATTCCAAAATCCTATACCCCCCCCCCCATTGATTCTTAGTTTGATCATTGCTCGCCGCCCCCGCTGCCTCTACCTTTCTCCTTACCCTACCTCCGCCTCCCCCAAGCATCATGGCCCTCCCGTTCGTAGGGAAAGTAGTGGAGGCGTTTGCGGGTTATTGGAGATAGCTCGAAGGAGGGGGAAGAGCAGCGGCTTTTCCTCTTTCCTCTCTTTTTTTTTTACCCCCTTCTAGCTGGCGAGGTGGGGTAAATCTGTACTTGTACATACCAAGATGTGGGGTAACCTGATAACTGACTGAGGAACACGCATGACGGAGATCGCTTTCATGTCGGAGAGAGTGCAAAAAAAATAAAGTGAGAATTAGAGATTAACATAACCTAGGTACTTAATGACAGCATACCCTCTTTCACATCCCCCGTGTCATAACCCATTGCCCCCCCCCCTCTTCTACCCCCTCCCCCTCCTTTTCCTGTCCTGCCTCGTATTGTTGTTGTTTCCGCTGCCGCTCCGCCCTGCTGCTGCTAATATTCCTTTGCGGTTGCTGATTCCTGTATCTTTGACCTGCGTTCCCGCTGCCTCCGTTTCTCTCCTACTGTTACTGTTATTCCGATTTCTGTCGTATACACCGCACTACCGTGGTTATACACTTTGCTTTTTCCTCAATCACTTCTCCACTATTCTTCCACCGACAGAAAGAAAAAACCCCTAACCCTCATCCAACCTCAATCTTCTTTTGTGTTTCCTCTAATCAAATATACTTACCCCTCTCCCCGGCACTCTCCCGGTTGTGTGTTCCTGTTATCCCCTCACGCGCTACCTCTTATATCTCCCCCGCCCCCTCCGCATCCTCCTCCAATTGTGCTCTGAGGAATTTTCCGAGACACTTAAACCATGGCTGAAGGTAATAGCCAGTCGCAGCAGCAAGAAAATGGGAAGTCCCGCTTCCTTGAATTCCGCTCAATTCCTTATGGTACCAAGAGGGACGGAGAGTTGGTCCTGAACCGCTACTCCTCGCATCTGACCAACGGTTATGAGTTTCCCGGTGCTCAGGCAATGTTATACGCTGCTGGGGTCAAGTCTCAGGAGGACATGAGGAAGAAACCGCAAGTTGGTACGAGTTCTTCTAATCCTCCAATCCAATTCTTGCAGAGCAATTATAAACGCCTTGCCTTGCCTCTAGGTGTCGCTTCTGTATGGTGGGAAGGCAATCCATGCAAGTATGGTTCCAACACCGAAAAACGAAACACCATATATATCCGGCACGATTACTGACTAGATTTGCAGCATGCATCGTCCGTTCTCCCCCATCCCGTTCCTACACCCATTGGTCGTTTCACCAGTATTCTGATTGGTGAACATGGAAAAAATCGACAGTACTCGACCTCGGCAAGACTGTAAAGGAAGGTTTGGAGAAGAACGGCATGATTGGTTGGCAATTCAACACCATTGGGGTATATGTCGCACGGCCGCTCCCCCCCATTCTCCGCAAGTTTCCTTGCTTGTTGGTTGCACAGAACCAGCACATCTGACGATGAAGTGCGAACGCGTAGGTTTCGGACGCCATCACCATGAGCAACCAAGGTACACCAAACACTAGCTCCTCCTTCTCATCGTTGGTCATTAGGTTGACATGGGGCGACTTGTTCGCGAGCAGGAATGAGGTTCTCGTTGCAAAGCAGAGATATTATCGCCGATTCTATCGAAACAACTACTTGTGCCCAGCATCATGTAACTACCCTTCGATCTCCATCTATCACTCGAAGTTATTAACACGTTTTAAAACACAGGATGCGAACATTTCCATCCCCGGGTGTGATAAGAACATGCCTGGATGTACAGATCCCTTCCCCGTCTTGTCCCCTGAGGGGAAAAAAAAGCCTTCCCCTCGCTCCCGGCACTAACGCAAAACAGGTATTATGGCCATGGCCCGACACAACCGACCGTCGATCATGATCTACGGAGGCTCTATAAAGGGAGGTTATTCCGAACGCCTCCGCCAGCCAGTCAACATTTCAAGCTGTTTCGAAGCCCACGGTGCCCTCATGTACGGTAAGATCTCGGAGGCTGATCTCGACGACGTCGTTAGGCATGCCTGCCCTGGCCCCGGCGGCTGCGGAGGCATGTATACGGCCAACACGATGGCTACGGCAATAGAGGCCATGGGCCTCACACTTCCGGGATCTTCTACTACGCCTGCCGAATCTCCCGCGAAGATGAGAGAATGTCTCCGGGCCTCTGAAGCCATCAGAGTTTGTTTGGAAAGAGATATTAAGCCCCGTGATTTGATAACCCGGGAGTCCTTCGAAAATGCTATGGTTGTGACGATGATAATGGGGGGGTCCACGAACGCCGTACTCCATTTCCTTGCAATGTCCCACACTGCCGACCTAGATTTAACCATCGATGACTTTCAGAGAGTCTCCGACAAGATTCCGTATTTAGCGGATCTCAAGCCCTCTGGAAAGTACATGGTGGCCGACCTCGCTGAAATTGGCGGCATGCCGTCGGTTCTCAAATTCTTGATCCATGCCAATCTCGTCAACGGAGATATCCCAACCGTCACTGGCAAAACACTTAGGGAAAACTGCGAGCCTGCACCAAGTCTCGACCCAGGGCAAGATATCATCAGACCCCTTAGCAACCCAATCAAGTCGAGTGGTCATATTCGAATTCTGAGGGGAAACTTGGCACCTGGTGGAGCAGTTGCCAAAATCACCGGGAAGGAGGGTAAAGTATTTGTTGGAAAGGCTCGAGTCTATGATGGCGAGCCCGCCCTAATCTCCAGTTTGGAAAGGGGGGAGATTAGGCCAGATGAGAATACAGTGCTTTGCGTTAGGTATGAAGGGCCAAAGGGTGGCCCTGGTATGGTGAGTTCTAAGGTTTTCATTATTGTTATTGTTGTTCGTTTGATCCGGCCCGAGAGGAAACACTGCAGATAAGTCAGGTTCGGCAAACAAGAGAGGGCGTAATCTCCGTTTGGATAATACGGGATTATCCATGCTCAACCCATGAAGACTTTTCTAAGCTGCGTGTGCACCGGCAAAACTCGACATCGTGTCTAGGCTATTATCAACCATCCAACGAGGAGATTGGACGCATGCAATGTAATTGCACTCCTCCACTGGCTTCCTCCTTGAGGTGCATGAGATGTGTATCCAGGCCCACGGTTCTAAAGGCTTACCGCACGGCCGAGCCCGCTTCTCATAACTATCTGTTCCCAAGACACTGGCAGCTGCTCCTGCATCCAGTGTTACAGATTCCGTACTTGCTGCTGCATCCTTCGTGGCTTATTTCAACACCAATTGTTTAAGAACCCATTCGTCGGCCCTTCTTGATCGGGGCCCCAAAAGAGGTGGGGAATGTCTGCAGCCCGAAGGTATCAAGTTAATTGAAGTCGTGGCAGAACTTCAAGGGTTCTATTCAGAAGTTTTTGCGGAACCTTCCTGGAAGCATTGGCCGAGAGTGCATGAGATGCGTCCTGTGCCCCAGAGTTGTGAACGCGGCCACTTCTTGCTCATAGGACCTAGGGCTTGATCTGGGAAGGACGACGATTCTCTGCAGGACGGTGTTCCCCCAAAATGTGTTCGATGCGGATTTCATGTTTCCGGCAGTGTCATGAGGTTAAGTTGGAAAAAACGCTGACCGCAGGTTTATCTTTCAGCCGGAGCAACTAAAGACGAGTGCAGTCCTCATGGGTGCGGACCTCCGCAACGTGGCCTTGATCACAGACGGACGCTATAGTGGTGGTGAGCATCCTAGTCAAGTTCTGACGGAACGCTGTACGCTGCTAGTGGCTGACATAGACCCTGCTGCAAGCTTCACATGGATTTATCGTCGGTAGGTAGCTCCTAACTCCCTCCCTTGCAGGATCGCCGGATTTTAGGTTGTCAAAAATGCAGCAATAACTTTGAAAGCAGGCCACATAGTGCCTGAAGCCCAAGTGGGTGGTCCAATCGCCGTCCTGAAAGGTAAGTGAGGGCTTTCTACGATTGCCGTTTCTCTTGCTAGGCCATACTACAACACATATATTCCTTGATCTGGATGGGCACAGTGCCCCCTCGGTTCGGATGATCCCTTCACTGACACACAGGGAACGGGTACGGGGGGCGGGCAGACGGGGACATCGTCACCATCAACGCCGAGTCAAACCAGATAAGCACGAACGTGAGTGATGAAGAGATAGCTTCCAGACTAAAGAGTTGGAAAGCTCCTCGTTTGAAGGTCACCAGGGGTACACTAGCAAAATACGTACATCTGGTTGCAGATGCTAGTCATGGGGTACGACTCTTCCTGCCTCTTATTTTATTTTATCTTATTTTATTTTATTTTTACACCTTTCTTCGATGCTATTTTTTTTCTCTCCCGGATACACCATATTAGAAATATCCCGTATTACTTTTCCTGTTTTTGGACCAGACGTACGTTCCCTGCGGGGAGAGGAGGGGCTCTACGTTTCAAAGTCCACTTATCGTTAGAAGGACAAATCATTCCTGCCGCACACTTTCCTAAGCTCCCCCTCTCATTCGATAGTGAACGTCGATGATCTGCAGTGCACTCTCAGAGTAATTGGGGCTGACGAAGTATACACCATGCGGTTATTGATACGATTAGGCCGTTCTCGATCAGTTCTAGGCCGGGCCCCATGAAGGAGCGTGTCTATATGCAGGAAGCAAGCACTGGCAACAGCAACGCCGCTGTAATCATGTATGGAATTCAATTCTGTTTCGACTAGCTCCACCAATGTTGTTGCAGAGCAACTTGCATCGATCGTCCCCGTTGCTTTTCGTTTTCTTCGTCTCTTATTTCCTTTTTCTCCTTTTTTAAGACCATACCGTTTGGTTACAATAGATCCGAGGATTGACGTGTACAAAGAGGCCATTAAGCAAGTTTGGGATTTCTGGTGACTATGGGAAATATTTACCCTCCCGCTTGGCTGGAAATGGCAAGAAGAGGTAAGGCGTAAAGGGGAGATGGAAGGATGTGTCTACTCGAGTATCTGTGGAGGACTGTGCACTTTATTATCCGAGATGGTTAGTGAAAGTCAGCATGCGCGGTCGTTGTGGACGCTCGGAGACAACCACGGTCCACGTGAACTATGTGGCGTCACAGGGCGGTTTCTCTGCGTTTTCATGGACCCCCTCCCCTCAAAAAAGTACCTGTACTGTACTGTAAAGCGTTTTCAGGACACTGCAAGAGAAAAATGTTCGAAAAAACAGTATACGGTAACCCATAATTCAAACTCATACCCATACATGCTAATGGAAAAGAAGAAAAGAAAGCGCAAAAACGAATAAGAAGGATGAGAAAAAAAAAGTACCAAGGAAAATACCGATACCGTACTTGCACAGTATGCAAAGTGAAGGGAGGGCAGGGGGGTATCTGAGAGTTTGAAAACAAAAAACTTTAGCACACAATCACTCACTCACTCACTCACTCACTGCATAGTGCAAAACAGCTTTCCCGGACATCCAATTTCGTTGCTGAAAGGAAAATTCCAAGCTGGTCAGGACAGAGGCACCATTCCCTCAGGGGCCGTGGCCAGAAGAGTCAGGCTATGATAGACGGATTCCCATCTCCTCCTCTCGCTTCATATCCAGAATTCCCAAGATTCACAAGAACACAGACCCATTTTTGCATAGATATTACCAGAATGGGAAAGCCCCTGGACCCTACACTAAGCACTCTCAAAGTTCCCTTTTAAACAACCCCCTCCCCTTCCCCAAACGGGACCCCTAGAAGAAAAAAGAAAGGAAAAATCTCTGATAGATGGAGAGGGTAGACACGCACGGTAAGTAAGTACCGAGGGGGGGGGGAAGGAAGGAAAAGTCATGAAAAAACCTTGGGATGAACCATTTTTCCTCACCCTCCCTTTCCTCCGTCCTCAGATAAGCCCCCCCCCCCCCCCCCCAGTAGACTTGCGTGTTGTACTGCACTCTACTGCACCATACCGCATCACACACATCAAGGATAGCCCAAGTTAGATTACTGGTAGACCTGTGGGGCCCAGTACTGCATCCTGCCCATCGTGCACTTACTTAACCATCGTCTATCTATCCATCTGTCCATCTGCTCCCCTCTCGCTTCCCATCGGACGCAAGATGGTGTTGTTTTGTTACCAGTGGATCATATCTTTCTCTCTCTCCTGCTCGATGTGGAGGATTGAGGGGGGGTTGAGAGTACGTTGTGGTTTGGAGTATAGTGCCGTACAGTGGGTGCGCAGTGCATATGTCTGGCTAAAGGAGCAGGAGAACAGAAGAGAGGAGGAGAGTGGAGGAGTGGGAAGGAGGGAAAGGGGCCATTGACTTGTTTGAGCGTTGTTGATTGTTTGTCTGTCTCTGCCTGTCTGTCTGGGACTAATGGTAGGATTGGAGAAGTGGAAAGGACAAGAGGAAAAGAGGAAGTGATTGGGTTGGTATGATAGATGCCAGAAAGGTAAGCTAAGCTGCCTCCCATCCATTGGAGCAGCCATTGCCCCCTCTAGCTTTGTTTCCATCGCGCTGTGCGTTGGTAGCGTAGTGTCATACGATCTAACGGGTAGGCATGATAACTGTGATATGCGATGACGATGAATAGGTAAGTTACGTAGTTTTTAAAGTTTTGTTTCGTCCTTGCTCTTACATATCGTATTGTATCATGAGCAACAGTTACTGGTACAGTACAGTAGGGCACAGTTGCATATTGCAGATTGCAGTTGCCAGTAAAAAATATAAAAAAGCTGGTTTTCTATAATATCCATTACAGTTTATGGGGTCCCCCCCCCCAAACCACCCAACCAGAACTACATAATTATTATTATAATTCACATTTCACACTTCAGGAAGAAAAAACAAAAACCAAGAACTCCCTTTTCCTTTCTTCCCTCGTACGATACATCGATTCATCATTACTTCAACCTCACACCACCTTACTTACCAACCTACCTACCACCTAACCATCCAACCAATGGCGAATGAGCAAAATAAATAAATAAATAAAATAAATGTAAAGTTAAAATAATAGTAATAAAATAAAAAAATAAAAAAACTCCAATTCGTAACAAAAAGACAGGACAGGATAGGGTAGGATAGGACAAGGAACAAAGACATGACGTACAAACAAAAAGCACAAGCAAACGCAACGCACAAACAACATAATATCAAAGACAACAAAAAAAGAAGGAAAAGAAAAGAAAAGCATTAAAACAAGATTAGAAAATCTTTTTTCCAACTCCTGCCTGCTTGCCTGACTGACTGCCTGCCTGCGTTGCCCTCCAGCCAGTTTTTTTACTACTCCTTTTCATGCGTGGGAGCAATCATCCATCCCATCCCCATCCATCAATCCATCAATCCATAACCATCCACCAATCCATCCACCCATTCATTCATCAACTCATCCACATTCGTCCCTTCATGCTTCGTTCCTCCGTAGGTTTGTTTGCTCTCTCTCTCTCTCTCTCTCTCTCTCTTTCTCCATACCTAATTTGGCTGATTACTTCCAGATCCGTTCGTGCTCGACAAAGGCAAAAAGTAAAATAAAAAGGGTGAAAGAAGTTAGGCATTACAAAAGGAATATAGCAGTAAGGTTGCAGACTAGGCTAGACTAGAAGGGAGGGAGTGGGGGGGGGGTTGATTCGTCCTGTTGCCTGTTGTTGCAGTAGTGCAGTTGCAGTGCAGCGTTTAAAAGGACGGGAACCAAAAAGTTAGTAGTAGGAGGAAGGAAAGAAGAAAAGAAAAAAAAATATTAACGCGCGCGTGTAACGGTGTAGTCCAATTAAGGAAGAGATAGATACCGTAGAAGAGAACCAAGTTATGTAGCTGAATTTGATTTTCTTTCTTTTTTTGATTTTTGATTTTTTTTTCTTTGCTTGCAAAATGGCTCGAGGGGCAATAAATAAATAGGATGGATGAAGTAGAGTAAATAGGAAAGAGAAGAAAAAAAAAAGATTTTTTTCGTTTCGTCGTTAGATGAAAAAGAGAGAAAAAGAGAAAGAAAAAAGAAAAAAAAAAGAGGGGGGGGGGGAAACTAGAAGAATGGTAGAAAAGAGAAGAGTAGATGGAAACTTGAGACAAGAAATAGATGAGATGGAAAGCGTAGAACATCAAACAATGAACAACATTACCGATCAAACTTTGCACCAGGCTGCGTAAAGATCATGATATAACACCGCCCAAAACCCCCCCAAGTTCCCAACCTTGCCGCCCAATTATGATGATGATGAAGATGATGGACGCCTTTTTGTGTGTGTGTGTGTGTGACGTGAGGAAATAGACAACGTGGAAGAGGAAGGAAGGAAATAAAACAAAAACAAATGCTCAGGTTCCCTTTTGTGTGTGCAATGCTGGCAAAAATACGAGACAGACAGGAGAAGGAAGTGGAAGGAAGGGGTATTAAGTTTGTTGTGCGAGTTGTGTTCTAGTCTCTAGGAGTTTCTAGGTGCTCTAGATAATCTAGTCTGTCATAACGCAGTCGACCGACTTTGCTCCAGCCGTCAATGAGGGCTCGAGCTTCCTGGTCTCTTCGTCTTCCTCCATCATGTCGTCCTTAGTAGACGGGTCCCCGTTGACTGAAGCTGTGGGGCTCAAATCAGGAGTAGATACCTCGCTGACGGTAGCAATGCTGCTAGCCACGCCGTCCTCACCAGGCGCCCCATCCCGGGCCTCCCTGGCAGAGGGCGAGATGGCAGGTGTGAGGGGCGTGACGGTGCCGGCTGAACTGGGGGTTGTGTCTGTTGCTGGTGTTGCCGTCGTCAGGGCACTAATGGCAGAGCTAGGAGCTGTGATGGCCGAGGTAGGTGTGGTTCCAGAGCTAGTGGAGGTGAAGCCCTTCTGCCAACACATTTGCAGGAAGTCTGCATCCACGGATCCGCCGTACTGGGTCGCGACCGATTCCCAGAACATGTCCCTCTGCGCCTCTACGATACGGATGAGCTTGTCCTTGTCGATTGTATCTGGGTTGCAATTCACTCGTAGCTGTTTTGCCTTGTTGCTCCCTAGGTTCTTCCTTGGAGAGGTGGATGTCTGCCCTGTCGGGTCGTGGGGCTTCGGCAGTAATGGTTTGCCCTTTATCTTTGGTTGTGTCGTGGCTCCCACCTTCTGGATGGCACCCGAGGCATTGACGGGTGAGAAGGAGGCTATTGTTGGGCTGGAGGAGCGGGTCTTCGCCAGTGGTGTCGAGCTGCTGGGGGAGGCTACGGGACTGGTCACTGAGGCGTTTGATGAGGTTGACGATATCGAGTTGTTGCGTTTGCGGCGGTTGCCACCGTGTGACAGCTGATGGTAGTGAAGTCGGCAGGCGAGCTCTGTTTTGTCGAGATGGCTCGCAATTTTTTTGTATGCAACCCTTTCGAGGCGCATTTGCAAGAGATAAACTTCCTGATAATTTCAAAGAAATTAATAGCTTTGGTTAGCTATATTTTCTTTTAAAATTTCATGGTGTTTTTTTCTCTCTCCCATTTCCCCCAACCCATCCCTTCCTTTTTCTTTCGTCCCAAGTTCTCGCCAATCCCAATATCAACAGCCCTTATAATAATAATCCATCCCAACCATCCAACCCCCCCCCCCTCCTCTTCAAGCGCCCCAATAGAAAGGGAGGAAAGGAAAAGAAAGGGAAAAAAAGACCGTACACCCCACCACCACCACAACCACCACCATCGCACCACCACAACCATACACATACCCTCAACCACAACCTCGTATGTTTAATTGTTGGGTATGGCGGGTTGGTGATGGTGGTGAGAGTGTCGGCGCAAAAGAATTTTGGAAAATGGATTTCTCAAAGCTAACCTCTTCTTCTGTCCAAGCCTTTCCACCACCAGCAGCAGACCCCTTACGCCCCTATAACAACGGCCAAGTCAGCAACAACTCATCTCATCTTGGCCATCTTGCACCAATGTTTGCTTCCCCCATTCACCTCCACCACCACCACCGTCGTCGTCGCCGTCATCACAAGCAACCCCACGCAACAACCAATGTCAAACTAAATAAGGAGGTGGGAAATTGAAGGGGAAAAAATGGAAAGAAAGGGGGGGAGAAGGGTAAAAATCTCACTTTGGCAACGACAGATGTCACAGGAGAAGAGCTCATCTTCAAAGGTGAGTAATTATTTTGATGTGTTGAATATAGTGTAAAGTGTAAAAGACTTTGGTTATCCCTCCCGCGAATGGTGGACGCCCGTTGCACAGATGTGTAAATTGTACAAAGACCCAGATGTTGAAGTAGTGGATAGTAGTAAGGTAAGGTAAGGTAGTAGTAATAGTAGTAGCGGTAGTAGTGGTAGGCAGTAGAAGAAGTAAAAAGAATCTGGGGTTTAATATTGAAGGGGGGTGTGTGTGTGTGCGTGAAAGTAGGAGGGGGGTGGTGGGATATGTAGGTGAAATATTGATATTTAGGGTACTAGAAGGGGGGGGGGGGTATGAGGAAAGGGTAGGTTTGCTTTTCCCAAGTCGAAACTGAGGCGCAGGTAGGCGAAGGATACGGAGGGGGGGGAGTAAGTAGAAGGTTAAAATAATATAATATAGAATGGAATAAAAATAAAAAAACGAGATGCTTTTATCTGAGAAGAGGTAGGTAGGAGGAGAGAGCTTGAAGCAAATGAGCGCCGGGAAACCATCAATTAAAAAACGGCGAAGGGCAAGTAGGAAGATTGAACAAAGTAGGTTGGGTGAGTAGGGTGGTGGTAGAAAAAAGAATAAAGGGATTCTACCTAGAGAAGTGCCGTAGAATCCAAAGGGCTTCACCGTCAGGCTAGCAACATCCCTTTGCGTTGTCCGTGCTTGCGAACTAAGGCAAGTTTTGATGCTTGGTATTATTTTTTTTGCCCACTGAGAGCGTCCTGTACGCAGGTGCCTTTGGTTGGAAGGGGGGGGGGTGGGGGCTTTCTTTTTTTTTTCTAGGGGAGGAAGAAGGAAGGAACAATCCAGGGGGGGGGTTCATCAATGTCTGATCTGTACTTGTCTGTACCTCTCTATTCTGATTATGATTTTTTCCATTTTGTATGTACGCTATGCTAGTTTTCTAGTGTGCAGACGGACTCCCAGACAAGCGTTAGCAGAATGAGGTATCGAGAAGCAGAGGCAGAGGCAGAAGCAGAAGCAAGCACCAGAAGCAACAACATCAGCACAAGCATCCAGCAGCACACAAGCAGCAAGCAAGCAGTAGCACCACCACCACCACCACCACCACCACCACCACCACCACCACAACCACCACAACCACAACCACAACCACAACCACCAGCATCGAAAGAGCAGAAGCAGAAGCACCATCAACACTCAGAAACCACCAAGGTTGAAAAAATTAAAATGAAAATAAAAGAAAGGCTCAAAGGTATAGATCAAGGTATAGCATGACATAGCACTGCCCTAGCATAGGCATGGAAAGTGTCAATCAAGCACTCGCTTTTTTTGTCTTGGCCTCCTCCCCTAATCGGGGTTTTGTTGGCCCACCCCAAATCCTAAAACCTAAGCTCCAAACTCCGATACGCGCATTCCTAACCAAACCAAACTTTAAAAACACAGATTGAAAGCTAAACCCATGAATAGGAAGAAGCTCAGAGATAGAGTGAGAGTGAGAGGGGGAAAGAAATAGTAATAGCAAAAGTCGGATTTGTCTTGCTCATCCCCATCCAATTCAGGTGAAGGAAGGCTTCTTCTTACAAAGAAGGCAAGTTAGCAAGTACCAGTTTGGTTAGCCGTAGGAGAAAGCTGTGAGAGTCAGTGTCTCCAGCTCTGTTTCCAATTGAACAAGAGGAGCGTGCATGGCGTCTGATATTTGCTTCCGCCTTGTCCCCTTGGGTCGGCTCAAGCTTGCGATCCGCTCTCGTCTGGCGAACTGTTTGATACATCCTCGACAAGCGAGCACGCACTAACTTGCAATCGAACTCTCAACAACCCACATATCCGAGACACTAAACCTTTTTCAATCTTTTCTACCCTTTCACACCACCACTACCACTGCACTTGAGCTTGCCCCCCCCCCCTCCCCCTGGATCTGATGTATTTACTCAGGAAGATGGTGAAGATGGAGGTGAATGGGCTAGATTCAAGAGGTGTGTTCGAACTATAGGTATGCTTGGGAAAGAAAGGAAAAAAAGGAGCTTCAGCTGATTGTAAATTAATTCAGTACATCGAGAGAAGGAAAAGAAAAGAAGTGGAAAAGGAAAGAAAGGGGGAACCCGTATCGTACGGTGCAGACAACTGTGCGAACAACAATCCACTGGAACCTGTCGAGAGCTCTCGTAGCTAGCTATAACTATACATACTTGAGATCGATAGGTAGAGCAAATCACCTACATGCTCGTGAGGGATGCAGGGAAGAAGACTGGTGGAATAATGGAAATAAAGCCCCAGAATACATGTCTTTTACTCTCCATCACTGTCATGGACCACCGGTAAATGCTAACGTCGTCCACGTACCTGTCGGGGGGGGGGG
>Ga0307517_10003035_pt1 | contig 26524 bp, 6 predicted proteins | sample 23_EM_MG_FD_194515 | JGI IMG/M metagenome (GOLD analysis project Ga0307517, IMG submission 194515) | Populus trichocarpa ectomycorrhiza microbial communities from riparian zone in the Pacific Northwest, United States - 23_EM | ecosystem: Host-associated > Plants > Roots > Unclassified | place... | reverse complement strand
CTTGTTTTTATTATTTTTTAAAATAAAATAATATTATTTTAATTTCTTAAAGAAATTTTTGAAAATACACTTGACCTTTATCAATTCAATCTCAACCACCCAGACGGAGCCGGTTTTTATAAGTATGTGTTCGTGAGCATCAACCTCTAACAAGACAAATCCATTAACGCAAGGCTCATAAAAGTAGTTAAGAATCTATATGATATAACAAAAAAGCAACAACAAAGCGGAGTGGCGCAGCGGAAGCGTGGTGGGCCCATAACCCACAGGTCCCAGGATCGAAACCTGGCTCCGCTATTTTTTATTTTTTTCTTAAATTTCTGGCTCCATCCCGAAACGGTCTCTTCCACTTGTAATGGATAAATTCGGAAGCTTTTTGCATCGTACAATTGAGACACGTCTCCTCCTCATAAATTAGGATTATCTATTTCGTGATCTTGAGAGCATGCTGCTGCTGCTACAACCCTAGTCTAGTCTCCTCTCTGGGCGAGGTAAATGCCAGAGATTAGGCATGGACAGTCATTTCAAGGCCCCGTGAATGCAAATTGGCCTGGTTAAATTGCTAAGTCTGTGGCTAATTAATGATTAGCCTTTTCTGCTTACCCTAATCTTACCTCATAATCCATCTTAAACATGTTTAATTTGGACATGAAATCCCAAAGCAGAAGTCCTCTCTTTATCTTCAACAATCAATGCCTCACTGTACAAGCAATTCTAGCCAAGCGGTGCATGGTACGATGACACAAAACAATTTGCGTCACTCAACATGTTACATGGACCCAATCGAGCTTCTGGGTTTGCCAATTGCCACCACAAATAATAATAGCTATAGCCTGGATTTTTTTTTAAGAAATAATTAGTATAATAAATGTAAAATTTTTAACGGAATATCACTGTTTAAAATATATCCACGGAAATAACAGACTTTAACTTTAATGTTGTCATGACAACTTAAGATGGTATGAATATTCAACATCAATAATTAATATTTTATATTAATTGGTTGGATTCTAAGTTTATTCTTTATAAATTGCTAGTTTGATTGTTATAAACTCTAAGGCTTATCTAACCGTTAACTTTAGGGTTTCGAGAAATTAGTCAAGGTATATGTAAACTAGTCAAAATATCCATAATTACAAAAAAAAAAATCCCAAATCACAACAACGATATTTAGTGTGTGTTTGGCTTGAAGATATGATCGACTTTTTTTTAAGGTACAATATTTATAAAGCACAAATCACGCCTCATAAAAACAATTTATTTTTTATACAAATTCGATTAAAAAACTATCATACTTCCAACTTAAACACCCTTCTAAACAATTATCACGGTTTTAAATTATAATATCATCAAAACGAGAAGGTTATTAATCATCAAACTTGAGAAGGTTATTAATCATCAAACTTAGATATTTTCACCAAAACTTTTTCATACGTTTTCCGTGCTAATTAGAAAATTTATCCCAATAGCCTGCAGGGAAGAAATATAGTGTTTGAGGTTGACTGGAAGGGTTCCTGGCCTGGAGAACCGAGCACCACGTGGCAGCTTTCAACGGCCATTATCCTTCTATTCCAGGGTCCGAAATTCTCCTGGAAAATTACAACCGGATTAATATTCCATGCAGCACTGAGCATTGTATTGAACGATTCAAAGCCTTTATCATAGCATTTTATATCACAATTAAAATTACGCTAAGCAAACCATCTAATTGGTAATCCAGTGATAAGAGTTTGAGACCAAGATATTTACTCTCTTTGTAGTCTCAGGTTCGAGCCCTGTGATTACTCATATGATGGCCACTGGAGGCTTACATGGTCGTTAACTTCAGGGCCTGTGGGATTAGTCGAGGTGCGCACAAGCTGGTCCGGACACCCATATTAAACTAAAAAATAAAATAAAATTACGCTAACCAATCCAGCAAACATCAACACAAATTTTGTCAATCAACGGCCAGAAGCTTGATATTATTAGTCATAGGATGAACTTAAAAACAATACATAACAAGTTTTAGATACAGTTTTTGAGATGAATCAAAATATCTGTCTTCAAAAAATGCATCGAATTCAAAGTAATTAAACTCGGTTTGACACATGACTGCTCTCAAGACTCTAGTTATAACCCAAGCGCGATAATATTAGTTGATTTAGATTAATTAAAACTATACAGTTTTAATTTTTTAAAAAATTACAACGATATTATTTTTAATTTATTTAATTTACAACCGAGTTTTGACTGAGTTGTTTTTATTTGACCAAGTTAATTTCCTCTTGATTTTTTTAAACATAACTCGGGCTAGGTTATAAATTAACCAATCCTGAGTTGATTTGCCGGATTGATTCGAGCGCAACAGCAATAGATGCATCCACTTGTGTCCAAAATCAACAAAAAAATAAAAAAAATTAATTAATAAACTTAACGTATCCAAAAGGGAATAAAAAACCAGCAAAAAAAACCAACCCATGCAGACAACAAACCCTTTAATATCGTCTGAGTATCAATTTGTTGACTCATTCACGCCCGACACAGGAAAAAAAAGAGAAGAAAAGCACGGAGGTGTTTTCATGTCAGAGATATGCATGTCGGTGTTTTTTTATTGGTCTATAATTGTTTTTTTTATTCCGTCTATGTTGGTTTGGTATATTAATTTAAATAAAAATGTTTTTTTTATCTATTAAACCTTCAAATACTTAAAAATAAAAATATGAAATAATGTATTAATTTCTTATTGAGTCCTGACTCAAAGAACTATATTTATGTCTCTGAATATTAAAAAATATTTGAAAATAATATATTAAAAGTATTTAAAAATATGGTAACGATTGCTTTTCAAAGTATTTTTATTTTGAAACATATTAAAATAATTTTTTTTATTTTTTTAAAATTATTTTTGACATCAGTATATTAAAATGATATAAAAACATCAAAAACATATTAAATTAAAATTAAAATAAATAAAAAATTTTTAAAAAATTTTAAAAATATTTTCAAACCACAATGCCAACATCTTCTAATCTCAATCAATTAATGCTTAAATATCTAAACTTAAAAAAATTAAAAAATATCTTAAATTACTACCTGTTTTTTTCTTTCTAGATTTATTAACTTGTCCTCTATAATCATTCATGTGTGATTATCGAAAACGATGGCTGGGTACAGATACAATGAATCAATGATCCGAGACGAAAAGTTTTACTTACCACACGCCCTTTGGTTTTGGGTTAAACTATAACAATACATGCCAGTGGTTTTATAGCCTGTTTTGTATATGTTTTTTTGAAATATTTTTTATTTAAAATATATTAAAACAATTTATTTTTTATTTTTTAAAAATTAATTTTTAATAAGGCATATACATGGCAGGCTAATGGATGAGCATATCCCATACTCAGCAATGGCAATAAACAATTAAAGGTTGACAAAGACATGTAAGAAGAAAAAAAGAGAACCGCAACTTGAACACAGACACAGACTTGTGGTTTTATAAGAAAGCTGTAGTCTTCAAAAAAAGCACAACACCAATTTTCAACCAGTCAGAAAATTCTTGGTTAATTAAATCTAGCACTGTCTCACAGAAAAAAAAGATAGAGAAAGATATAATTACAGGTGTTAGAGAGAGAGAAAGGAGCCCATTTGATTAAGAGAGAGGAGAGGAGGAGATATATATAAATATATATATGGAAACAGGAGGAACTTCAAACAGAAGAGAAGAGACTCCAAGGAGAAGAAAAAAGAAGAAGATTTAAGACCATTAACGAACTGGGTTTTTGTTTGTTTGCTTAATTGACTTTCAAAGAATTCGATGCTTCTGGGTTTGATCAGTTGATGGATTTTAACTAAGGTACTATGATCATGGACTTATTTTGTTTCTTGGTTATATATTTATTTGGTTTCTTGTTTTGTTTGTTTGATTTTTAAATTGGGATTTTGATGATTAGCTTTCGTAAAGTCCATACCATTTGTTAAAGTTGTGATCTTTTCATAATTTTCGTTTGCTTTTTTTTTTGTTTGGTTGCCCAGATAATGGAATTTAGAATCGGGTATTAAGGTTGTTGTTGTTTTAGTTTCGAAGTAATTAAAACATAAAGCTGAAAACAAATGCTGTATTGGGCTTAGTTAAGTGCAGTTTTAAGTTTTATCTGGACATAAATGATCTTCTTTCAATTGGTGGTATTAAAAGCGCTTTCTTTTTTCGGAATTTCTCGTGGGCTTGATCATTTATGAGTAAATTTGAATCATATTTATGTTTTTAAGTTTATTTCCATCATTTGGGTTATTCTAGTTTTTATAAGCCATCTGCAGATGTCATGCTTCTTTAATGTTTTGGACCGTAAGAGTCTTATAGAGCTAATGTGCTTCTACATGTTGTTCCAGGGATTGATTGCTGTAAATTATGTTGGATGTCTGGTCTGTTCGAGTTTTCCCACACAATCTAATGGAAGAATTGTAGTTGAAATGGAGTTGCTTTTGGTGACAGAGAGCAGTTGTGCTGGTCATACGAGGCAAACTTGCTTCTCTGATACATGAGAAGTTAAACATTTGAAGGTTTGATATTATTTAATGCCACTCGTAGAACTGGAGGGCTTGCGCTGCATTCGTTTGCTTTGAACATGATGCATCCATTATTTTGATGTCTGTGTATGATTGAGTTTGGAAGAGAGTTAGGAATACTGGAATAGAGTGCGTCGGACAAAGAAACTAGAAGAGGATCCTGTTAACTTTTGGTAGGACAATAGACTCAACCTTAAGGATGGGCTTGCCTCAGTTCTCCTCCAGCAGCATTGCCGAGGAAGCAGCCACATCTTTGAGTACAATTGTGCAAACTTCACCTCGAATTGTTGGTGTGAGTAGTTGTGATTTGAGTGGGATGTATGGAGGAAACCTTGGATATCGAATGCAGGTGGAAATGCACTGCGCTTCTCTTACAGATTTCCAAAAGAAAACCGTTGTAGAAAATAAGAAGGGCTTGTTAAGTCATAAAAGTGGACAGAATATCCAGACACCTATTCCTAGGATTGTTGGTTTTGAATCAAGGGGATTGAATTCTCCTGTTGGTGCATTTAATGGAAACCAAACTGCTTCTACTGTAGTTACTATCGGCTCTAATGCAGTTGAGTCCACTGGATCAGACAAGAAGCGGTTATTGTCTCCTCTGAGTGGGATGCTTCACCCTGATAAGTTTAATGGTGCTTCCCTAGACACCGGTGATGGTGTTTGTAAGAGTAATCTATGGGGTAGCAAGGACAATTACAAGGTTTCTATGTCACAAGAACATAAAAAGGCTCATATTGGAAATTCCAGTTATTTCAAGTGTTCAAACTGGTCTGCATCTTGTCTTCCGGAATGGAAGAATTCACCTGTTGATAGTTGCAGGGAAAACTCCATATTCTTTTCTGATGGTCCTGTGCTTGAGACAGAGCTCAAGGCACACGATCAATTTATGTCTCCACCTGGACTTAATTATTTTGGAAAAACAACAAAGGCAAGACATCAAACCAGCGCTATGGCAATTCCCTTAATGAAAGCAGCATCACCTCCCTTGTCATTGTCCCCTCTCGGTCCAAAACTCTCTGAAGGAATAAAATCTCCAGGAGGGTGCAGCCATATCACCAGACGGCTTGATGATGGCTATCTTACCTTCACTGATATGGAACAGTCGCTTGATGGAACTGTATCTGGCATTTTATCTTCCCGGAAGGATAGGGTTTTTAAAATGCTTGATGAATCATTAGATGATTTTGATAATTTGTGCACAAAATTTGATGTGTTTGCTCCTGAGATTACCAGTGGCATTGGACAGCCTTGGTGTGAGGATTCAAATCTTAGTTCCCTAAATGTCAAATTATGTAGAAGTTTTACTAGCGTGCCTGTTAGAAGGTCTTTGGTTGGTTCGTTTGAGGAATCCTTGTTATCTGGTCGGTTATCATCTGGTAAAGTTAGTCAGGTTAGCATCTCAAATCTTATGCTAGAAGGTTCTTTTTGTTTGTTTGATTCAGAAAAGGTATTCTGTCAGGGTAACTTTTAACTCATAACTCCTTATCATTTCTGTTTTTCAGAGAATTGATGGGTTCCTTGCTGTTCTAAATGTCACTGGAGGAAATTTCTCTCCAAAGGCACAAAAACTTCCTTTTACAGTAACTAGCGTGGATGGGAATAACTACTTACTCTACTATTCATCGATAGATCTTGGAGGGAATGTGCAAGAAAATAGTGACCAAAAAATGAGGAGAAGCCTTAGCATTGATGATTCACGATCTGATAGAAGCAGGCTACGAATACCAATGAAAGGGCGAATACAATTGGTAACTTATCCTTCTTTCATCCAAGTTTGTATGTTAATCGAGTTAGAACTCAAATTTCATTCTTTCCCCAAGGAACAACGCTTTTAATTTAGGTCTAGCATGAATGAGTTTTGTGCCTTTGCCATGCGATGCTGATCTGCCTGAAAATATTGTTACCCATAATCAACTAGGTGATGTAACAACATTCTACATCTCATTTTTTAAGCAGGATCTGAGAGGATAAAGAAAATGATACAATTATAGTTGAGTGTGGGATTCTATTTCTGGAAGGTCTGCTAACATGATGTCAATGCACTTATATTTCAGTTGTCTTGTCAACGTAATAAAATTTGGGGAATTATGGTGCTCTGATATTTTGAACTTCGTCAGACAGTTGTAGCAACTTTTACTATGTGAATTTACATTTCTGTTGGTTCTTTAGCCAAAGACATGACACTGACAGACTGAACTGGTTTTCGGCAGGTTCTCAGTAATCCAGAAAAGACACCCATTCACACTTTCTTTTGTAGCTATGATTTAAGTGACATGCCAGCTGGTACCAAGGTAATTGAGGATAAAACATACATGATTGTTTTTGAATTAAGATTCCACTGAGAGATGGATAATTGACTTCATAAATTTGATTTGTAAACACTTGCATTTGCATGTGTTTTCCTACCACATGAGCTGATGTATGCTGTTATCATGCTTGTATGTTGTGATGTTCTCGACGAATCTGTTTTATGTGATGACAAAGACCTGAAATCCTTGCTCGAGTAGAACTTCCTCACCTGCTGTGCTATTTTGGTCGAGTGCTGATCATTTTGAATGCATATAAAATAATATAATCTGAAGAGTACTGGATTATACTGAGCAATCTGAGTAATGTTTTGCATGCTGAATTGAGACCATGAGACACCCCTGGGGTTTTGTTGAAAATATAGGATGCCTTGTGTCATGATTTCCCCTTTACCATGAGCTTGCGCATTGGTTGAGATGTTCTAATGAAAATGATGTATAAAGCAGTTGATGATTAACTCCTTAGCTCTGAATCCCAATTCTATATTCATTCTGTATAAACTCTTTGTTTCCTACATTGTTTAATTCATTTGACCACAGTGCAATGAAATTCCCAGAGTGACTTCTTTTTTGTTTTTTGTTTTTTTTTCCTTTTCCTCTTTGCTTCTATGCATTTCTCAAAAGACATGTCTGCGCCAAAAGATCACCCTATCTTCATCAGCACCAGCTTCTTTACCAGTGAATGTAAAGAACAGAGATTCTGACATGAAAAATGATGCAAAGCCATCTTCAGTCCCTAAAACTAATAATTGCTTGCCTCATGGAAGAGATGCTACCAATTCAATTCGACTTGACACTGTACATAATACTAGATCTCCTGACCATAGCAGATTCAGTAATAGTGAATGCAAAAATACTGGTGTGGAGGGCTGCAGCCCTCCAAATTCATCTCGTTTGTGCATAAGAAAATCTGTACATGGTCCTTCAAAGGTCAATGAGAACACCACTGGAGCTGGTGCTCTACGATATGCTCTTCAGCTCCAATTTATGAGTCCACTTCCCAAGAAAAGTTTAAGGTCATTTCAGAGGAGCACATCTGATCCTTCATCTGTACCAGCAGCAAACAAGATGGACATTGTCAGTGAGCAACGCTTCTACTTGTATAGCAATATGAGGGTAGTGTTTCCACAGCGCCATTCTGATTCAGATGAGGGCAAGGTATATTTTGTTGGAGTTTATTATTGTCCTTTAATGAGAAGAAATCTTCTTTCCGTGAAAAGCATGCTTTGATCTGCTTATTGTTTGTTGTCTTGAATGACACTTATGCTGGGCGAGCATCCATGGCCATGGACATGCATTTTAGTTTCATAGTCTTTTTGTCCCCACATGATTTAATTGTGCTGTTTTAGCCATCTTTTTGGTCATCCCTAGCTAATTTAAATATGTAGCCTCTACCTGCGAGCAAAACGACAGGCATTGTTGTGATGGCATCCTAACAATAAGCAAATACCTTAGGACTCGATGATCCACGTATGTATCTTCGAAAATAAGCTCCAAATACATGACAGATATTGTTTTTCACAATTAGAATTTACCACGTGGTTTTGTCATATGCATCATTCTTTCTTTTTTATTGACATTAGTGATGGATTAATAAAGGTGGGACTCAAACCTGAGATCTCATCCCTTGCTTTTGCAAGAATACCACTGAGCTACACAAACACATTGCTGCATATGGTTCGTTTTGTGCTAGAATCATAAGAATAATCGATTTTCACTTTGGTTGTCTAACAAGGCATTCTATTTCGCATTGCAGCTAAAGGTGGAATATGATTATCCCTCAAACCCAAAGTACTTTGACATTTAAATTGCCCAGTAGGTTATCTTCTCAAATGTTGGTGATAAAATTGTTGTACATATGTGTACATTTATTGTCATTCTCTGATGGGGGCAGTAAGCCCTTCTAGCTTGTACAGATTTTCCTTTCTTCTAATAATAAAATGATTTAATTTAATGATCATCATGGTCAGTTGGTTTTGTTTTACCTTTTCTTTACCTTGTCCACAGCAGAGTGAGAGACAGATTGTTATGAACACAGCAAGAACTCTTCCATCCAAAACTAGATCGAAAATGTTCTGCACCAAGTGAGCTTAGGTGGATTGTTATTAACAGCAGTTAGCAATTCAAACATAACCATGTGATTTGGTATCAGATCACATTTGCAGCATTGTAGGTTTATCAAACTCGTGCCTAGGGCCAGCATCCTTTAAATGACTAATAGATTAACACCGGAGGTTATTGGTTCGAGTTGTCAAAGAACCATCTCAACTCATAAGTTTAAGCTGATAGGTAAGGTTTAAGGATATGATTTATATTATTCTCAAACACACCCCTTCAAGTGAAAGCCATTTGAGCTTGAAACTTGTACAAACATATTATCTTGTGCTTAATTTTTTTTATCAAATAAATGAGGATGGTAAGATTCGAACTCGTAAACGCTTGGTCATCAAGGCTCTGATACCATGTTAAAGAACTATCTCAACCCAAAAGTTTAAGTTGTTAGGTGAAATCTAATGATATGATTTATATTATTATCAAATAGAAGCCTCTCTCTTTAGAGGAATTGTATCAAGTGGCCTGAAAAAAGGAAAAAAAGATTTTGGCCTATACCCCTTTATAATCTTGGCAGAAGCTGCTTAATTTCAAGTTAAACGTGTTTCTCTTGATTGCACAGAATATTTGATAATCTGGGGTGTTTATTCCAAAAATATGAGACTTCAAATGCATGCTGTATATCTACTGAATTAAAATCAGACAAGACTAGGTACATTATACTAACATTACCAAGTAAATGTTTGTGAAACACAATAATTGAACGAGGAAGGGAATTGGTTAAGAGAATCCAACAACAATAATGACCAAAACAAGGAACAAGAGCAGCTATTAGGCTTAAGTTTCTGAGGAATTATCAAGCAGCATCCACAATGATTTGTGTGTGGCTTCCTGCACATGAATCTATATAGACGTAGCTGTAGTGGGGGCTGAGTTATATCAAATGCAGCCCAGATTCTCTCGGTCTACTGTACCATCTGCCATTTGTCATTGATACTTTTTAGAGAAGCCTAAGGGGCAGCAGACGCATCCATTTTAATGTTTTCCTATCCCAACCTGTACTGTTCAACAGGAAAACTTTCCATCCAACACTTTAATGTATATATTTTCTGTAACACATGAGAAATCGTTTGATTATATAATTGTAGTTATTTTTTAAAATATTTTTTTTATTTAAAAATATATTAATTTATTTTAAAAAAATTATTTTTAATATCATTACATCAAAACTATCTAACAAAAAAAAAAAAAAAAAACTAATTTAAAATAACTAAATAAATAAATAAATTTAAAATTTTTTCAAAAATATTTTTAAAATATAAAAACAAACTTTCATTAAATAACAAGACTAGTCAAACATCTTTTTAACTCTAATTTGATAGTTTTTTAAGCCTTGACTGGCTGCATCCAGTAGACTTTCTTACAAAAATAAATTTAAAAACCAACCTAAATAAATTAAAAAATCTAAAAACAAAATAAATTAAACCAAAAAAACATCCTTTTTAAGTCTAATTTAAATGTTTTATAAACCTTAATTTGTTACATCTAGTTTACTTCCTCAGAATGTAAAATCTTTGATTGGACCAAAATTTAGGCTCGTGTTATCATAAGGATACACATTTAACTAAAATCTCCTACATCAAATGCGTATTAAATCAATATTTTATCGATGCCTGCATTGAAGAATCAGTCATGGGCCAATGATCTTCTTATTCTACCAATTGCCTTTTCTTTTTTCTGTCTCTCCCATCAATTTCACTTTCTTGAATCCTGATCCTCCCTATGCACATGTTTCTTTTTTATTTTATAAATACCATGCGTTAAAGACTAAATATACAAATGTAAATTACTGATAGAGTTATCGAGAAACATGTATTATCGATCAAAGTTTTGTTGGGAATTTATTATTCATCAATGAATTTATTGATGTTTCAAATTACTGATGAAATAATGAAGCTAAGTAAATAAAACCCACCATCAAAATCCAATACCATATTTTCATATATTTCTGGTGCAAGTTAATTTTTTTTTATTAACGTAGGTGTCCGGGCAGCTTGTATGCACCTCGATTAATCCCACGAGTCCTGAAGTTAATGACCATGTAAGCCTTCAGTAACCCTAAAATTTATGAAACTCGAACTAGTAACCTCTAGAGAGCAAATAAAGAACATAGTCAGTTGAGCTATACTCCTCGTGATTAAGTTAAAATTATTAGTTTATTAACAGCTTCTTAATTTTTTTTATATCCCAATTACGCCATGCAAAGACAATTGTTAATTGATGCTTGTTACTGAGTAATTGCTGATATGATATATACATATGATGGATGTTTGCAAGCAACTCACTGGAGGTCTTAGGGCAAAATATACACGTATAATGGAGACAGGCCAAACGCGTAACAGGAACCACTAGTGCTACGACCTATAATGGAGATGAATTTATTTCTGGGAAAAAGTAGATGATGACTCAATAAATTAACAACACTCTGTTGTAAAAATCTTCAAAATAAATTTATTTATCGTGCTATTATCTCCTAATAAAATACAATCGCTACACCATATTTATTTGTATACAATTAATGTTTATATATATATATATATATAATCTTAGCAAAGTCGATATATACACGAGGGTGCATGTCGACAGTCGGCCACATAAATTAAAGAGGGGAAAAGGACTGGCTATTTCAAAATGGAAAAGAGACCCCAACATGGCTTTTGCCTGACGAACAGCCTTAGTATCCTCTCCGGAAAACAAACAATCATAATTATTTCTGGCTAAGAAGAAAAGGATCTGATCAGAGTTTGTTGATGAACGTAACATCTCAATCATGATATCAATATTCATCACTCAAAACAGACGAGGGGCCACTCATCTTTCCAAGAAAGTTAGATAAAATTGCTTCTTAACATTATTTCTCTCTGTTTTTTTTTTTAAAAAAAGAAATTTAGATTCATGAAGGCGTTTCACAGTTTTTTTTTTAATTGTAATTCAGAGTGGTGATTTAAAAGAGAGAAACTCAATAATTTATTATTAAGCATGAAGAAGAAGCAAGTGATGGTTTAATTAGAAAAACAAAAAAAAATTAATTATTCATGAAAAGTATATTTAGATTATTCCCTACCTAAATTATTATTCCCGTGCTCTACAATTACTATAACTAAGCGCGGGAATATTAATTTAGGTAGAGAATTATATAAATATAATGAACCTTTTCATGAATAATTAAAAAAAAAAATTCATGTACCATGAATTTAGAATTTAGGTGTGTGTGTGTGTGTATATATATATATCAACCATAAGAAATTATAGAGTTAATATTTATTACATTAGTACTCCTATATAAAAAAAGAAAAAGAAGAAGCGAGAATTAATAAGATTAGACATCACTACCAAAATATTTATAGAATTATATATGCAACAAAAACAAGAGTAATATACAAGACAACTTTCTGGGTTTTTGCACCATGAACTTTTTATTTTTTTCAAATTAATCAGTAAATTAATGGAGAATGCATCATAAATATGCTGGAAAAGGCATTTACACGCCTAGATCACTACAAGTAATTAAACAAGCATGCTCCATGCATCGATTATTTTTTTTTTATGTGTAGATCTAAAATCTACATTGATTGTGGGTGTTGATTGTTAGTCAGTTAGGTTTAAGGACTTTATGTATTAAAAATTGCATAATTACTAACACATAATTAAATATACCCTAGCTTAATATAATTCTTTGATATTAAAAAAAATTATAACAAAAATAAAATTAGAGTAAAAATATATTAATAGAGAATCATCTAAATCTAAAATTTAAACTATTAAGTGACACCTCAATATATGATTTATAATTACTTGATTAACAAAACTTAAAAACCATATCATAACATCATCTTAACTTAAAAATTTAAATTTTTATGTAAAATCAATATTTCTTTTCTTTAATATTACTCCCTAATATATGATTAGTAGTTTACTTTTACTATATATACTAGTATGTTTTTTTTTATACATACCCCATGATATAATTTATATTACCTTTTAATATATATATATATATATATATATATATATATATATATATATATATATATATAATACTCTCTTTCCTTTAATATTTCTTCTAGGTCTAGTTGCATTTATCTCTGAAACAAATTTCAAGTTTGAGTGATTTTAATTTCAAAAATGATGTTAAATAATTGTTTTAGTTAATCTAGTTTTAACCGTTTAAACCGGTATTTGTTTTCTTTGTAAATATAGCAGATATTATTTTTTAAAATATTTTATATAAAAATACATCAAATAATATATATTTTTTATTTTTAAAATTTATTTTTAATATTAGTATATCATAATGATCCAAAAAACATAAAAAAAAACTAATTTAAAACTATTTTTTTTAAAAAAAATATAATTAGATCACAATGCCAAATATGAACAGACAATTCATTTATTTATGGAGTGTAAAGATTTGAATTTTAAAGCACAAATATCAAAAGCCCTTTGCGTGTACACAATCTAGCTCCTTTTTCTTGTAGTGGTAGCTATTTGCGAGATTTGTGAAGGACGATTGGAGGCTGAATGTAATCTTTATCTCAAGTATTTGGAAAATTAAATAAAATTAGCATATTATCGGTTAGGCAAACAAGAAGTTAGTGCTCTTAATTAGCAGCTAGCTAAGCATATATAAGAGTCTTATAATCCCCATATTTTTATAATCGTAATCGGTTGGGCATTCAAGAAGTAGTGTTATTAATTAACTATTAAGTAGCAGTCGAAGTATAAGAGCCTTATTATCATCATAAATTAATTAAATTGACTGGTGTGAAAACTTTTTAAGAAGGTAAAGTAACATTTTAGTAAGTAAATTTTTAATACTATATCAAATAATAATTATCTCAACCAAAAATATTAAACGAATTCTTAAAATATAATATTTATTATTCTCATACAAGTATGCTTTCCATTTTATGATTCAACATTATATATATGCACAAATTCGGGTGTAGATGATTTATTTAAGACTCGACAAGGTAAGGATTTAATCTCTATCCGCGGAAGCCATTCCGAATAGTAGCTGGAACTTTTCATTACAAGATTTTGCCACAATAGCTAGGTCAGGGGGTGTTTCTCGTGGAAGATATTTTTTTTAATATATATTTTTATTTAAAAATATATTAAAATGATTTTTTTAGTTTTTTTTTATTTTTCACATTAATATATAAAAACTATTAAAAAATACTAAAAATTTATAACGTGGTATTAATTTGAGGTTTTTAACCTCAATCACATTTTAAAATTTGTTCGAACAAGAGAGGATTGTGGGAAATTGGGTTGGCGAGAGTAGCTAGACTTTAAAGATTTTTTGCTTTCGTGCTAAAATTCTTTTTGGGCATTAATAGGAAAAAACAATCTCCTTTTGATCTGTTAATATCATTAGTTTCTGGATTCATTTTCAGCCTTTGCATGTTTGATAGGCAAATTAAACACTATCTTTCCTTGGTGGGACTTGAAGAATTTCTTTTTGATGAAAACCCACATGTGGATATTTTATCTTTATATATCAAATCAGGATATCATAGGGGTACTGGTCTCACTTTTGAATTATAGAAAGAGAGCACAAAAAAAAAAAGAATAAATAAATAAATAATCTTCACACATGAACTTAGAAAGCCTATGTTTAACATTTTTTACGTCAATGATATAACTTTATAGAAAAGGTATTAATTAATTAATAGGATTCTTAATTGCATATATATTTCAAAGGACTCTGATGCATATTACGAATATTTATAGTTCTAATTCTACCAATTATATTTTCCTACACACATTCATTAAAGAATTCAAATTGACAGATTCTTCTTATGATTTGGCTTTTAAAAATGACGATAACAAAAATAAATAAATAAATAAACAATGTTCCCTCAATGATTTAGAATGAGAAGGGTTCCTCGACTTTCTCTTCTATAAATTGCCTCCATATCATCCCAATCTTGTCATCCCTATCCTTTCTCATTTGCGCCTTTTGCCCCCATATACCTCCCCCTTTTCTGTACTGTCTTTGCTTTTGTGTTTAGCCTTTTTCTTAGCTACTCTCTCTGTGAAAGAATTAAAAAAATGCCAAACAATGAAGCAAAGTTCTCCGTAAACCAACCTTTGAAAACTCAAAAACTTTTCATTGGAGTGCAAATTTTCTTCAGAATTGTAGCAATTGCAGCCTCAGTAGCCTCATCATGGCTCATGATCACCAGCAAGCAAGTCATTGATATTGGAGGAATTGTACTCGACGCAAGATATAGCTACTCTCCAGAATTCAAGTAAGATAAACTGAAAACACATAAACAAGCTGCTACTAAACTTGTAAGTTCACTGAAAAGAATCCTTTGTTTTGTCAGGTTTCTTGCCTTCACAAATATTGTTGTTGGTTGCTTCTCTCTACTGTCCTTACTATTTCTTGTCCTTGTTGTTCGTCAAGGCTCCAATCCAAACCACTATTTCTTCTTGTTCCTTCATGATTTGGTATACTCTTTTGTAACATCTTGTATGATCTAGTCCTCAAAATATTCGTTTTTATTTGATGCAGTCTTTGTGGAATTTTGATGGTAATTAACAGGCAATGATGTCTTTGGTCGTTGGTGGATGTGCTGCTGCCACTACAGTAGGTTTCTTGGGGAAGCATGGGAACAGCCACACTGGCTGGATGCAAATCTGTGATAACTTTGGCAAATTCTGTAATAGAGCACAAACTTCTGTGACAATCTCGTACTTGAACTTGATTTGCTTGTCGATTCTTACCATCACATCTGCAAGCAAATCAAGGAAAATGGAAGCTTAGAAATTGAATGCATGCAGTTGATGAGTTGGCAGAAATAAAATGTGTGCAAGGCAAATTATGTAATAGAGAAACAATTTCTTTCACTTGGTGCTGTTTGTGACTGGTTTGCTTGCCGATGCTTACAATCATATCTGCAAGAAAATCTAGGCAAATGCAGTTGAGTTGTCATAAATAAAGTGTGAATAAATCCGCTGTAAAATTTATAATTAATGAATGCTTTATTCCATTAAAAGACAACCTCTCTCTCACCTTTTCTTCTCTTTGCCTTTCTTCTTGCTTACAAAGGGGAGAGGATTGAATGCAGTTGCTTGTACTCCTATTTTTCTCTTCTTTATTTCCACATCCAATAAATTAATAAAGCATAAATTAATGGGTTTTTCTTTTCTATTATTTAGATAAACCAAGATATTCATATTCTATTTCTATTATTTAGATAAACCAAGATAGATATTCATATTTAGAGTTTTCACTGCATATAATGATATTAAATGTTGATATTTTTATATCGAGAAAATATACGTTAGAAGTAAAAAGTCTTCTACTTGTAATTAGAGTATCAGATTTTACCCTTTCAATTAATTTTTAATTTTAATAATTATAAATGGATATTTCCTTTTTTAATCATAAAAACGCAATATATATCTCAATAAAATCCAATTATGTCAAAATAAGATATTCCATAGTTATATTAAAAATAAGGTGTAATTTAGTCTCTTAATAAAAATTATAATGAATGTGGAGTAGGATTAACAATTTATTATCTAAATAAAAAACTTTTTAAAAAATAATCAATATCATAATCCAAATACTATCTAAATAAATGTGTGTTGTGAGCTTGAAGCCGAGAAACATCTAAGGAATTTTCCCAGAAGAAACATATATAGAACGCAGGATGCCCATGATGTAATCTTAATCTGTTATCGAGAAATAGTATTAACAGGATTCTACTTTGAGAGGGATTCAATTAATTGCATTCATAGAACTCCGAGGAAATTATTGGAGTTCGAGCCAATTCCATACAACATCAAACCTAATATACTATCCGAGAAAATTAATTTTTTAGCCGTAAGAACAAACACGCTATTAATAGAATAACAACTTTTGTTGCTTTGTCTTATTTGTCGTTACTTTGCTTTTCATTTCTGATTCTTAGAATCACATCTGCAAGCAATTCTAGGCAAATTGAATTCTGGAAATTGAAAAAATACAGTTGAGTTGTCAGAAGTGAGGTATGAATATATAGAAAGGATTACAATGAGTAAGTGTGTTTCTATTGTATACTTTCTAATGAATGCTTTATTCTAATAATAAAAGACAATCTCTTTTGCTCTTCTCTATCCTCTTTTTCGAAAAAAAATTTATGAGACAAGTTATAATTATTAGATATTTAATGTAAATCTGTGCAAATTTCAAGTTTAAAACACTTTCACTTAAAAAGATGTATTAAAACTTAATATAAATCATATCTTGGAGCCTCACCTAATAATTTAAAGCTGTTAGGTGAGGTCCAAGATATGATTTATATTATTCTCCAACAATATCTACAGAAAAATAAAAAAAAATCATATATGTTTTCAAAAAATTATAAGATTCTTATTAAAAAAATTATTTTTTTCTCTTATTTATCTTTTTTTTTTATCTATTTTCATCACAGGAAGGGAATTATTAAATGTAGTAGCTATATTTTTTTCTTCTTTTTTTGTTTCCAACTGTAAAAAATAATCCCAATATAGAAATTGTATTTATTTATTTATATAGCCATAATCATGTTTAATTAACTTTTACAATCCCAACCGTTAATTAACCGTTGCAAAAGGTTTAACGACCAAACAAAACTTGAAAATTTTGAAAATGTATTACAATGATACATTAATGGCTATATAAAATTATTGGAGCATTAGTCAATTCTATTCAAAATCAGACTTAATATATCATTAATGCAAAAAAATAAAATAAAAATTGAAGTATTATTAAACGAATTCCCATCAATGTGCAGTGGTCCATGGATATATGGCTGAATATATATCATTTAATCCAAAAGACCCCATTCATAATACAAATTGGTTCCCTTTAAAATTCAGATTCTAGTTATTTCATTATTTGGGTTATTTAAGCTGAAAATAAGGTAGATTAGGAATCATCTTGGATTTTTTTTAGTCACTTTCTTGTTCTCAGTTTAATCATTTTTCAGTTGTAATTAAGCATTTCATTTCGAAAGTATTTCAATTTTGCTCTTATCAATTTAAGCTCTCTTACAATTTGGTAACATAGCTAGACGAGCCATGGCGGATCGATGAGACTAGAATGTCACAATTATTAGAAATCATAGTCAGCATGAAGTAGAAGCAAGATCGGCAACAACACAACCAGCAGACACAACAACTAGTTTTGGAAGAACTCGAACAACTACTTCAGGAAAGAGACTGATAAATTCCCCTCTGAATACGGAATACGCCCATAACTTCAGTCAATGGCCACCACAAGACTGAAGCCGAGCCACCGAGGGATAACCAAATCCAGTCAAGGCCCACGAAACTGGATTTTCCGAAGGGTAGGTCTACAAGGCCAACCACTTCTTTAACCACCACGATACTGATCCCCAACATCGTTTATTGATGGCAAGTTTCCACATGGAGGGGAGGGTTATTGCATGATTCCAAGAGATGGAAGAGAAAAGGGCTATAACAACCAATAGGAGTACAAATCGCTGATGGTGCAAGGATTTTAAATATTGAGCCAAAAACTTCTGTTACTTTGTCTTACTTTTCAATGGTTTGCTTGCTGATGCTTACTATCACTTCTGCAGGCTTGGAAATAAAAAGGGTTACAATTAGTAAATGTGCTTTTATTGTCTCTTTCTCTCCATTTTTTCTCTTTGCCGTTTTTCCTGCTTACAAGGGGGAGAATCAAATGCAGTATCTGATAGTATTTTTCTTCTACGGTGATCAGATTACTCCTGTCATGACGGGTATTGAGTTTTCGAGTACTAATAATTAACCACTGACTAATCGTTCAAATGCAAGCACGTAAAAAACGGACTAGGGCTAACTAGCATCTAGTAATGTTCGGATTGAGCTCGAAAGTGGTGTGTTTATGACCTTAACCGAAGGCCAACTCCATGAGTTTGCTTTCTGATATGATTAAGCCTTAATACACTTGATTAGCAAATGGTGTTAGGACTTGGGAAATCTGCTCACAGCCTCACATGCACGTGTGGGACTCGGGCACATGAAAGTGAGATCCTCCTTTCGAACAAACTGGATTTTGAGCAGCAGTTCTCAAACGTTGCTGTCAATATGAAGTAGGGGATTGTTGTTCAGAGAGAAAGGGTTAGAAAATGTTGGAGAGGCAGATGTGCAACTAGTACGTAGATGAAAGTTTTATCGAGGCAAGCAACAACTAAACCAAGATAACCCTGATCTCTTCTCCAGTATACTTGATATTTGATAGGAAAATTATTGTAGAATAGGAATTCATATTTGTCAAACTGACTCGACCGAGAGAGGAGAAGGTAGTATTAGGTTATTAGATTCACCGGCTACATGTTTTTATTAAACCATCGTTGTTTTGTTATTTAAAAAAAATTATTAGTAATGACCCAATTAAATTTGGATCAAGTTTAGAAAGGTTAATCAACATGGGTTAATTGGATTTCAACGTGTTAATATCTTATTTAGGTGACCTAAAAATCTAGCTTAGCTCATATTTCTCGGATCAATCAGCAAGCTGGGTTGAACAACTGTGTGGAAATCTTCAAGCCACTCTTTGTTACATATGAATGAAAAGTCGGGTATGAATGAAAAGTCGGGTGTGGATGTTTGTTTTTCCGGTTGAAATTGTATTTTGTGATTAAAAAAATATAATGTGCTTGGAATTATTTTTTATTGTTTTTGAATCATTTTAATATACTTATATTAAAAATAATTTTTTAAAATTAAAAAATATATATTATTTTTATATATTTTCAAATAAAATAACTACTATCACATCCATACTACTTAACAACATAAAACGCAAATGGACAGGGGCTAAAAGTTCGTCTACAAAAATGGGTTAACAATTCAAACTCTTATTGGACCTCCTGGAATTATAAACAACAATTTATCTTTGGACCTTGCTTGAGTCCTCTCTCCTCTGCACTGCACCCTTATTTATGGGCTCTTACTGTTGTTTCTCAAGACCATGATCATAGAAAGCATCCATTAATTCTATGGGCCTGCCCATACGAGCAAACAAAGTGTTGATTTATCAGCACTTTGCTTATGCTTTTTGCATGCATGTACAGAAACGAAACCGCTAATTGTACTGGTAACCATGTAGAATACTGATAGAGCTGCGTGTAGGAAACTGCAATTTTGTTGGTAAGTTTGGGAATCGTTAGGAAAACGATAAGTTGTTTTAGTGGAGCTGTAAAGGATTTTGAGAGGGCATTCATTCCAAAGTTAATTTACAATTCATGAATGGCTGCCAAGAAAGCTAATGGAAGCAAGCAAGACCATTTTCTCCCACTCAAGTTTCTTCATTTCACCACAGTAAGATCTTTCCAGTTTACTGGGTTCAAGACCCTTGAATCAGCTAACCTGTCATCTCTCAATAACCCTCCTTTATGGGGTGAACTCGTTATCTACCTTGGTTCAAGACTGGTAACCAAATTGCTTAACCTTTCATTTCGAAATGTCATCCATTTAAAGAACGGAAAGATACTTCAATTTATGGAGCTTTACCCCATTCCTCGAGTAGAAGGGTGTGTGAACAATTTGTATTAGAAAAGGGCTTCATTAAAAACAGAGGTATAAAGAAAAAAAGATCATGGACCACAAAATCCAACCGGGGAATTCACACGGCAACAAAGCATGAGCTGTAAGTTCATCCCATTTTCTCCATCAAAGACGGGATTCTAAAGAAGTACGCCGAAACAAGGAAGCAACTTTTGGTAGGTCCGAAGACCTTACCTGTTAAGGTAACTGCCAGCAGAAGAGTGCAATAGGTATAGCATAGTGCAGATGCACATGGTCAAGAACAAATGCACATGGCTTAGACCCACTATTATATGGTAACCATCAATCCAATATCCATCAAACTACTAAAGTAGGAAAAAATAATTGGAACTATCTCGATCACTGATATATGAAAATAAATCAAGAATATCCATGAAGAAAATCATTCTGGGACCCTGTCGCCCTCTAAGGTGGCCGATAGAAGGTGTTTAACCATTCAAGTTAACACCAACACGAGTGGAAGGATTTGAATCTGATCCTAGAATAAATGCAGGGCCATATACATCAATGAAGAGACCTATGTCAAACTTCAAGATTTGTTCTGGCAACATTTTTATGCTTGACCATAACTGCAGAAGTTTTAAGAATATGGGACCCAGCAAACACTAGCAAAATTAACCTGCCTGAAGGAGTAGAAATGAATGTCAAATAGCAAGTCTTCTGAACTCCTTATAAAACAAGGAACTCGATAACAATCTTCAGTTAAGAAAACCGTGGGCACTCACCAGGATATTACATGGAAAATGCAGTCCCTTCTCACCAGGATCTGAATTTAGTGAAATATCCAATTTTCTATTAAGATCATAAAATAACCATTTCACCTATCAGACAACTCAGAGAGAGACTGAAAGGTACTGACTTTGCACAATCAATACAATTAACCCTGCCTTGGTTATTATTTGCATTTAGCTGTCATGAGAAAACAACATTTTCAATAAGTACTGTATATCATAAGTGTGATCTCAACACATTACAAACACTACTATTATTCAGTTTCGCATAAAGAACATGAAATCCAGTGTATTTAGGTCAACAAACCATGATCTCATCCCTAAAAAGAAGAGGTTTTCCAGCGGAAACTAAGCTAAAACTGTTTAGTCCTAAAGCAACTTAACAAACATATGGGGAAAAAAAAAGCAAACACAAAACAAGAGTAAAAGCAAACACAAACAATGTACATACAGATTAACAAGCCATCCTCAGATTCAAGTTCCAAGCACATGGAAGAATTAAGTCCATGCTAGGGCCTGGCAAAAACACCCCAAATCTTACCCCGCCCCAGACCATCCAAGAGCTTCTTAGATCCTTCAACATCCATCTCCATAAGTTTCTTCAAGTGCACACTAGCACCAGCAGCAATCATTTGTTTCTTACACTTCTTAGAATTTGAAAGAGAGGCCAATATAGAAACAGGGTATTTCTTATCCAAATTCTGTATCAAAGGATCCAATAGCTGAACTGTACTCACTATTCCTCCCTCAGTCTTTCTGAAAATCCTCCTATTACCAGCATGCAACACAAGCAATGACAATGCTTTTGCTGCTGCCTCCTTTTCTTCAACAGCCTTACCATCCAACATTTTAATCAATGGACTAATGCACCCCAATTCACCAATTAGTTTCCTAGTTTTCATAATAAAACCAAGCTCAAAAACAGCTCTGGCAGCTGCAACTCTCACACCCAGAACCCCACAATTCAACACCGCCACAAGCCTAACAACAAACCCATCAGAAACAAGCCCTTCAGCAATAGCTTGGTTGGAAGCCAACTCCCTTAACAACTCAACAGCAACTTCAAGACTCCTTGCCGGAGGACATGAATCCCAAAAATTCCTCAAACACTCAACAACCCCTTCCTTAACAATCAAAAGCTTCAAATTTTCATCTTCCTTAACCAAATTACACAAACAACCGATTGCATTTTCTTGAGCTAATGCAGTTCCAGAAGCTGCAAGCCCAATAAGAACAAAAACAGCATTCTCTTCTATAAAATTCTCTCTAATCTCCTCAAACACGGCCAAATTCCTCAAAACCCCACTTGCAAGACCCTGTGAACTAGGTGTTCCAGCTTGACAAATCTCTAACAATGAACAAATCCCGCCTCTAGACCCAATCGCCCTTGCATTATCTCTCGAGAAGCTTAAAGCTTGAAGTGCAATACAAGCTTTTTCTTTCGCAAACCAACTTCCTGATTCAAGAATCCTAATCAATTGATTCAAAAGCAACAACCCTTCTGCTATCAAAACATGTTTACTACTATCCACCATTGAAATTCTTGAAATTGCAGCTACACTCTTCTCTTTAATATCAAAACAACTATTACAATCAAGTAATCTAGCAAGAACAGGCACAATACCTTGTGCAACAGCAATCATTACATTTTTATCATCCCCCTGAATCAAACTCAAAACCGTGTCCATAGCCGCGTTCTTCGACTCAGTACTCCCTATTTGCAACCGAGTTATTAAATTCCTAAACTCAGCTCTAACAAGCTCTCTTTTTGGGCCAGACCCAGATAAAATTCCATCTTGAAGAACCCCACTTTTGATCAAAATCTCACAATCTCTCACATTTTGATTCAATTTAGCTAAAATTGAATCAATATCACTTTGAGTCTTAAGCTTCCCTTCCGTCAAGTTTGTATCTAGACATTTTTCAGCTAAAAGGTGAGCATCATTTAGAGTTTGCGAAACAGAGTGAAGGAGATCAAGAGAGAGTGGGTTAGTGATTGAAGTTTGGAACTCGGAAAAATCAGTGAGTTGGGCTTGGAGATCAGCAAGTTTGGATTTTATAAAACTCCATTTCCCTTTGAAAGATTGTATTAATGGGATTTGTTGGTCTAAAAGGGAGTGTAAGAGGTTGTTTGACAGAGTTATTGGGTCATTTTCTGGTATTTTCATGTTGAGTTGAAAGAAATGAAAGAAAAGAGAGGATAATGGGGTTTTTAAGGTTTTTTTTTTGCTGCTTTCTAGAGGCTACAGAGAGAAAGAAGAGGGGCTGCTGGCTGGTGGTCGTGCTGGTGGTAGCGGCGGCGGCGGCTAGGAGGCAGTGTTGTGTAACGACGGAGCAAAGAGAGAGTGAGAAGAAATACTAGCAATTGGTGTTGGGAATGGTGAGTCTGGATATTTTAGATGCAGGCTTCTCCAGGGCTATCAGCTAGTTAGAATTTTATTTTATTTTTCTTTTTAGGAAGGTTTTAAAATTTAATTAATTTAGAATTTTGCAGTTTAAAATTTAGTTGGGATGTTGTACTATTTTTTATATTTGTATTTTAATTATAGTTGGATTATTTTTAAGATATATGATTCCATCGAAAGTTAATTCCAAATAAATATGATTGTGATATAGATATTTATGGAAAAATCTTTTTTAAACAGTTTTTTTCTATTGATTTGATAAAAAGATAAAGATTTTTTTTTAATTTCAGAAAAATATTTAAGTCAAAGTAACATTATTTTAGCAATAAAATGAAGAATGAATAGTTGGTACTTGTTAGTGATATACAATATAGAAATGTAATTTTTAGTCATAAATAAAGAAATTATATTATTCTAAATATATGATAAAATTACATCATATGTAACCAAAGATTGTACATAGTAGAATCATTAGAAAATAAGAATAAAAAAAAAATCATAAATGAGGGTTTTTTTTAATATAAGTTTATTTTGTAGTTAAATTTTCAATTTTTATTTGTAGTTTAAACTCGTTTATTTCATACAAAAAAAAAAATTGAAGTTTCTAACTTTATAATTACACATCATCAATGAAAAAGAAGAGGCTAATTGGGCTTGTTTTAATTTAAAATGATAGATCCAAAATATATTTAATAATAAAAGATGGACTGAACATGGCTATTATATTTTAAAGTGAAAAAATAGAAAGTAATTTTTAGATTTTATTTTATTTGATAACACAAAATAATCATAAAACACAAATTATGAGGTGTTTGGCTAGGCGATGCAATCATTGTTTTGTTCTTAAATTATTTTAATTAATATCAAAAATAAATTTTAAAAAATAAAAAATATATTATCTTGATATATATCTAAATAAAAAAGTATTTTAAAAATTAACATCTATTTCTCTCAAGCACTCTATTAAAATAAAATAAAAACTCCTAGAATTTAAAGCAAATACAAAAAAAAATAACTAAAATATCATAACCCGTTATAAAGTAAATAATTACCTAATATTAATTTTATCTTGAGTAAATAAATCATATCTTTCAAAATAAATATATTATTATTATTATTATTTTTTGCTATATAAAAAAATTTTGAAATCAAGATTTCTTTCTGTTTTTGATTAAAAACAATTAACATTAATTGAGTTACAATTCATTAACAAATATATCACATGTTTTAGACCAATTTTAATGTCATCATAAAATCTCAAAATTTATGTAAATTAAGGGCTCAATGTTTCTTGATAAATCTATCTGCCAAACAAATGTTTTACCAAAAAGTTTTAAATGTTCAAATTAAATTTATTAATTCGAAAATAGATTTTGGTTTTTTTTAAGAAAAGCTAAACGAAAACGGCGGGGTCAACGAAAGTAAAATGGCGCGTTAAACGGGCACGTATTAAACACGCACAACCGACGAACGAGAGCAGAGAGAGAGAGAGTAGTTAAAAGAGTTGGGAATTGAGCCGGAAGTCAAGTGTTTTCAGATAATCAGAATCAATGGCTGAGATTTAATAATCAGCAGACGTAAGCATTACTATCGGGTCCCACTTTCTTTTCAATGTCCCTTTCGCAACATCATTTTTGGAGTGACAGCTTTAACAACGAAAGTTCCATGTCTGCTCTTCCCTTTCCTTAAACTCACAGCTCTTCTCTATTGGTTAGTTTACTGGACATTGCGAACTACGTGACTGAACCTTGAAATCTTATTGGTCTGTGAGGAAGTAAATTGCTGTGAGTTTAGTTTAGATTTCTCAGACCTTGACCTAACAGGTCATGTGTCAGTTGATACTAAATTTGCATGGTCAGGTCATTTTTTTAATAGGACGTGAATGCCCTTCAATGGTTGAGAATTTACTGTTGATTTTTTAGCGGGAAATAAATAAAATATGCCAACTGTTAATCATGAAATTAGGTACGGTTTATTGTAGCTGTGATTATAGTTTAAAGTAATTTTTATTTAAAAATATATTAAAATAAAATTTTTTATTTTTAAAAATAATTTTTGATATTAGCATATTAAAATATAAAAAAATTAATTTTAAATAAATTAAAATTAAAATTTAAAAAACACGATTTACATCACATTCCTAAACACAATCTCAATGAAAATAAATATTAAATAATGGTTATTAAATGTTGTATGAATTAACTGAATAGTGTAGTTTCTGGGTTTTGATTTTTCTGGTTTGTATTCTAACCACAAGTAAATCGGTTGTGAGTTTGCTTTCGCTCTTTAAGTTTTGTAGGTAACCCACTATTGTATTTATAAGGGCATGTTTATGGTATTTTTGTATAATTTTTTTCTTTTTAATACAATTATTTTTATCCAAGAGAAAAGGTAAAAAGGATTTATCAAGTTGATTTAATTAAAAAAAAACATATCTTATTGAGAAAAACAAATATCTAATGTCTCATTCGTTGATCAACAAACAAGTAATCCAGACCCCTTTACCAGGCTAGATCTCGGGTTTGGTTTACCAATCATGTATAAAAATATAGAAAAAAAAATAAAAAAGAAGAAAAAAAAGAGAGGATATTGAAGCACTGGCCAAAAGGTACCTCTCACCAGCGACAAAGAAATAAAAGATGGTCATGACAGAGTGGATATACAATGGAAGTCGAAGATAATCTCTCCGAAAGTTCGAGTTTCCAAGTGCATGAATTTGACTTTTCCTTTCACCTTTATTTATTCTATGCCGACCGTGACCATCTTTATAGCGAGAAGAATACAGTCAATCACATTCACAAACAGTGGCTTCGGTGAAGCAAAAGTTAATTTTTATTTCGAATTATATTAATATAATATTTTTATT
>Ga0307517_10003034_pt1 | contig 26530 bp, 23 predicted proteins | sample 23_EM_MG_FD_194515 | JGI IMG/M metagenome (GOLD analysis project Ga0307517, IMG submission 194515) | Populus trichocarpa ectomycorrhiza microbial communities from riparian zone in the Pacific Northwest, United States - 23_EM | ecosystem: Host-associated > Plants > Roots > Unclassified | place... | reverse complement strand
AAGTTTGAAGGTATATACACTTTCATGCTGAATCATGTTACGGAAAAATTCAATTGCTGTGAACGTGATGGGCATAATTACTTTCTTTCGATTTTTTAATAACGTCCAGGATAAAGAAAATAAGGAAACAAGTAATCCAATTGCTGTAAACTTGTTGGGCATAAGTCTATGCTAGTTGAAAGGGAAAAAAAAAGAGTTCTGACTTCATTTCATCTCTTAACTTCATTTTATATTTCCTTTCTTTTCTCTCAACGTCTTAAATTGCTATGCAAACTGTTAATGAAAGTGAAAGTGAAACTGATATGAACTTCTGTCAATGAAGATAATTTGTTTTTTCCATTTCAGTCTAGACGTTAAATTCACACTTGGATTGGTGTCAATATTTACTTTTGACCTAAAAACAAGAGCTGCAAGGCAAATAGAAATAAAATACAATGAAGAAAAGACTCATTGCCTTCTCTTGATGTCTGTGATTTATGTCCTTTTACAGGTCAGGCTAAGATGCGGACTGGATAATGAGGTTACAGATGTAGATGAACCAAGTCGTTGCGAGTAAGGACCTGTTTATGCCCTTTCTTGTGTGTGATCATATGCTTTATATTGCTGGCTAACCCTTTAAGCTTCCCGTGCAAGGTATGTGGCATTGCTATCTACCCCAGCCCTTTGCATAGAAGGAAAGCTTAAGGTAATTAAACTTTTTAAGAATGAAACTCTTACTTTCTGCATTGAACATTCTGATGGATTTGAATGTGACAGGAACTGGAAAATAAACTAGAGTTGATGAACAAACAACAGCCACGGAGCCATGATGAACTTTAACTTGCCTGAATGAGTTTACCACAAACATTCTAGAGGATGCTGATCGCTTGAAAACTCATCTATTCATTTTTGGGTTGGTAGTGAGAAATTTTGAGCGGTATTAGAACAGTGCTCCCGAATTTTTTTCTATTCTGGATCACACCTTGTGTAACATGTCGAATTCATTGTGAAGGTTGGGTCGAGGCATGGGAGCAATCATGACGAAGTCTGGCAAAGTTAAATTAATGATAAATATAGTGACACTTTTATTGAACTAAGCTTGGATCATTAGTACAATAATAGAGAGCATTTATGTTGCCCTAGCAGTGGCTTTTTATTTTTTATTTTGTGCCATGGAAGTGCCAAAATGCATGCAATCATAACACCAAGGGCGACGCAAAGGACAGGACAGCCGTGCCTGAAACTCACAAATCATGGTGTCCGTGATGCACAAGGATGGTTAGGATTTGTGATTCCATGCAACTCCAGCTGTTCTCAGCAAGACCCTATACAGGATTCCACTATTGATCCCTATGATTTTCTTCATTATCATCACTTTCGAGTTTGGTGTCTTTTGTTTATGATACGAGTAAAACCAAAGCACGCATTTCTTTCAACCTCGCATGAGTTATGATCAAATACCATCTCTGGTTTTGGAGATTGACCATCAATGTTAAATTAAATAAAGCATGGTGGGGTAAGGATGACCGTTGAGGTGAGACCAGATGAATAAAAAATCAAAGTAAGAGGCATTGACCCCTTGTGGTTCAAATGGCCAGCAGTTTTTTATGACATCTGCCACCTTCGCTGCCTACAGATTGAGAATTAGATGTTGTGCGGTGCTTGTGCTTGGATTGATGTCCTGTCCCTCTAATCTATGTCTTGTCTCTCTCTATTTTCTTTTGTTTACTTTTCGCAGTGTCCTAGGGCCAGTTTGGTTTATGGGAAATTACACGAAGCTTGTGCTTCGGGTCATTACTAATCAAGCACGAGGGCAATAGGATGTATTGGTTGAGTGATGCCAGTAGAGCCATGAAAAAACAAAAGAAAAGGTAAGTGGCCTAACCCTCTGAATCGTGACTATTCTGAAAGTCAAATGGAATTGGAATAGTAGATCCATTCTTTTTCTTTTGTTTTTCATATCCGTGGATTTCTAGCAAGTGGATTTCTACCCTCCCCTGCCATTTGATTAATTACAAGGAAATGGATGAACGTTTTCTCGTAGAATCAAACTCACTCCCATCTACGGTCATCAGAATCTGCTGATCAAATCACATAAAGGTCTCCTAAACGTAACCCATTCACATATGAACAACTTCATATGTGCCTCACTGTTATGTGGCTTTAGACACAGCACCCATCTCTACTTTCTGTGGTTGGAAATACACATGAACAACTTCACATTCGACGCGCCTCTTGCCGTCTGATTTGTGAATCTGCATGGTTGGTTTACATCCACTCTTGAAGAGTAAATGATTTAATCCAATGAAGGAAAAACTTAAATCGTGAATTGAAAACATCTTAAGTTGGATTGAGCTAGTGTGAGAGAGAGTCCTTTAAAGCAGAAGCTAGCAAGAGGGTGGGGGAAGGTGGCAGAAGCAGCCGATGGTTTAGTACATGTGATAACCAAATTTCTATGGGCGTGACTGTCACCTACCAAAGGGCAAAATCATGCCCTACACCATCGTACAAATCAAACCACACACACCCTTAACAAAAAAGAAGATATTCCTAATCTTGTCTTGCTTCTCAAGCTAGAAATATTATGCTCCTCCCATTTCCTGGTCTCTTCATTTATAAACAAATAATTAAATAATCTTGCCAAACAACCCTTCCAAGAATAAAAAAAAAAAAAAAAATCCATAAATCCACTTCTTTCTCTATTTGTCATTTCTATATATACATAGAGTTAGTGTGTGCTATTGGCCCATTGGGTATAACACGCAACACAACCACAGAGAGATAAATTCCTAAAACTTCAAGTCCTAAATTTGTTCTCCTCCTCCTGATAAATAAATGACGGCCAGCAACGGTGGTGGAGATGCAGTGACAGCAGCAGCAGGAGTTATGGAGATGAGGCCGAAGACCAAGATCGTCTGTACTCTGGGACCTGCATCAAGATCTGTCCCTATGATCGAAAAACTCTTGAGGGCTGGCATGAACGTCGCTCGCTTCAACTTCTCTCATGGATCTCATGAGTATCATCAAGAAACCCTTGATAATCTCAAGGCCGCCATGGTCAATACTGGCATTCTCTGTGCTGTCATGCTTGACACCAAGGTTTTCTTTTTCCCATCTGGGCTTTTCATTTCTTCTACCTTATTACTTGTTTCTTGTCTGATTCTGCTGTTTTCTATTTATTTTCGAAACTGGTTTTTATTTTTCTGATCTTGTGATTATTTTCATTTCTGATCCCTTTTTTTTTGGGAGTCTGTGTTTAATTGTTTGTTTGATTCTGTGCGAAAAGGTTGTGTATGTCTGTTTCTTCCTTGTTATATCTCTCCTTTTGTACCCTTGCACCATCATTCATATCCTTTCCTTTCTTGTAATTTTGGGTGCCAAAGTTTGGAGCTTTTGGTCCATTTGGATTTGGATTTTGTCTTTTTCTATTCTCAAATCTGTTTTGGTGTTTTTGGTTTTCCCGAATTTGAGTTAAGAGAACATTTTGACCTGTTTATTTCAGTACTGAACCGAAAACATGAAAGAAATATCACACCTGATTTTACTGTGTGTTGATATCTCTTAGTTTTGCTCCAATAAAGCTCTCTTTATACATAGAATAGGGTGTGACTATATATTTCTGACCCATTCTTACACCTTTGGCTCAATAGAAAACTATGGAAGATAGATGCTTTTTATTTTGATCACAGAAATGAACAAACTAAATTACGCCAATTGGGTCTTAACTGAGTATACTTCCTGCGCTACAGCTTTCAAGTACGGACTGAAAAATGACTGAATCATGTCTGTAGCAGCCTTTTTCATCAGTTACTTTATCTTTTTTTGGCATGGTGTTTCTCTAAAGTTTGCGGGGCTTGTTCATGTGCTAATTAAATGGTGGAGATCATTTCATATTTTTCTCAACAATATTTGTAGCGAAGGGATATTATTCTGTCAATCATTTTCTCTCTCGGATCTTAAAAGAGTGTGCCATATTTTAGTAGCAAGCAGATTGTGCTTCCTCTGTCAACGCTAGGGTAAAAATTGGTTCAAGATTCATATAATCAACCCCAACTAGTTTGGGACAAGGGCTTTGTTGTTGTTGTTTTGCGAAAAACTTCTTTTAACTATGGAAGTTGTTATTCCATTCTAGTCAACGCCTGACTATCAAAAATAACCCATGGCATATGACTGATAATACTTGGTTTTTTTGGGGTTATATCCTCTATGAAGCTGCTAATTATGCATCACTAATCAATTTCTTGTTTGTGATACGCAATATAAAGTGGAACTTCATAATGCAACTGTTTTTGGCAACTTTGTTCATCCTAAATTATAAGTGGAGGTTAGGCTCTTACTAGTAATTGTCTTTAGTAGTACACCAGTGAAAATCAAATAGAATGAAGCTAAATAGAGCATGAAGCATCATCCATAAAGAGCAAATGTTCTTTTGCATGTAATCAGCCATTCTAAACTCGTTTTCATTATTCAAACTCTTCACATCTAAGAAAGAAATTGGGGGCAGGGGCCAGACAGAATGCTGTTATTAAAGATAGAATACAGGTTTAGTGAAAATGCATCCAAATCCTAAATGAACCAGTGTGGACATATTGCACTAATGGTTTTATATTTTTCTCAAAGATAGTCGAAAACTTTGATTTTATTTTATCAGTAACACTTTGTGCTAACTTACTTATTTATTCATTTGTATGTTCACCTCGTGCTAACTAAAGCTGCTTATCATTTAGCCATTTGTAGGGTCAAGTTTTAGTTCCAAGTCAGGCTCTTTGTTTAAAATTAATAGGTTTAAAAACAGCACTTATTTTGTTCATTTTGTTCACAGGGACCGGAGATTCGTACTGGTTTCCTGAAGGATGGGAAACCCATCCAGCTCAAACTGGGTCAAGAAATCACCATATCTACTGACTATAGCTTAAAGGGTGATGAGAATATGATTTGCATGAGCTATAAAAAGTTGGCCGTGGATGTCAAACCTGGAATGGTAATACTTTGTGCAGATGGCACAATATCATTTACAGCATTATCCTGTGATACAAAAGCTGGTTTGGTTCGATGTCGCTGTGAGAATTCTGCAACTCTTGGTGAGAGAAAAAATGTTAATCTCCCAGGAGTTATAGTGGATCTTCCAACCTTGACAGAGAAGGACAAGGAAGATATATTGGCTTGGGGGGTTCCCAATAAAATTGATATGATTGCTTTATCTTTTGTTCGTAAAGGCTCAGACCTTGTGGAGGTTCGGAAGTTGCTTGGAGAGCATTCTAAGAACATCCTTCTCATGTCCAAGGTATGTTGATTACATTAAGACAGAAGAAAAAAATTTCTACCTGGTTTTATTGGCAGTCAGAACCAGGCATTTACGCTAGCATGTGTACTTTTCACTATTTTGCTTGGTATGAGTATGTATTGTTTGTTAGCCAAACCTTACTAGGAGATAGAATCCATGCGAGCAACTTGTAGAAAAGGTCATCATCTACATTTAAATTTTGAGCTAATGCCTACGAAATAATTGTTCTAAAATTAAACACTTGTCTTTGTTGCTTAGATGGTTGCTTTATGATGTTTTATTGTCATTTTATTTTTCCTTTGAAACTTTTTTGGTAGGTTGAAAATCAAGAAGGAGTGGCAAATTTCGATGATATTTTAGCAAATTCAGATGCATTTATGGTGGCACGCGGTGACCTTGGAATGGAAATCCCAATTGAAAAAATTTTCCTTGCTCAGAAAGTGATGATCTACAAGTGCAACATCCAAGGAAAACCAGTTGTCACTGCAACACAGATGTTGGAGTCCATGATCAAGTCCCCCCGACCAACTAGAGCAGAAGCCACTGATGTTGCCAATGCAGTTCTTGATGGTAGTGACTGTGTGATGCTGAGTGGTGAAACAGCAGCTGGAGCTTATCCAGAACTTGCTGTTCGGACCATGGCCAAAATATGCATAGAAGCTGAAAACACGCTTGATTATGGAGATGTCTTTAAAAGAACTATGGAACACTCACCTGTGCCCATGAGCCCATTGGAGAGTCTGGCCTCATCTGCTGTTAGAACTGCCAATTCAGTAAAAGCATCTCTTATACTGGTTTTAACCAGGGGAGGAAGTACTGCAAAACTGGTGGCTAAATACAGACCGGGCATACCCATTTTGTCCGTGGTTGTCCCAGAGATTCAGACTGATTCCTTTGATTGGTCATGCAGTGATGAAGCTCCTGCAAGGCATAGCCTTATATTCCGTGGGTTGGTGCCGGTTTTATATGCAGGATCTGCTAAAGCCTCAAATGCTGAGACAACAGAAGAAGCTTTGGATTTTTCCCTTCAACATGCCAAGGGGAAGGGACTATGCAGGACTGGGGATCCCGTGGTGGCTCTGCACCGGGTTGGAACTGCATCTGTTATCAAGATTATAACAGTGAAGTGATGACTGGGTACACTGACCTTTTGTTCTACTTTCATTTTGGGGGGGGGGGGGATCTCATGAATATGGACGGAAAGGATGCTTTTAATAATGCTGGCTGGTTTCATTTTTTCCTTTCTTTTTCCTCGGACCTTTTCTTTTCTAGGACTGAAAGAAACTCGATTATTATTTATGCTGTTTTGTTGAGCTCATGGTCTGAAACTTGTATCCTCGAGCTACAATTTGGTTGCTAGAAGTTTTGATCTTATGGAACCCTGTTATTTATTTTGGCCATGGAACCAAATTGTTGTCATGTGATATTGTTTGCATGCGGAATGTCATGAAGTTTGACCTTCAAACATTGAGAGTATGGATCATTCATTCCTGTATGAGTTTATTTCAATCAGGCACACAAATCTTCATTTACTTGAAAACTACTCTCTTTCTGAACCACAAGAGGTGTACTGCCTTTTGGATGGAGATGCTAGCTCCCATACGTGCTAACAATTCTGAATTTCTTAGACATTCTTCAATTTATTTCGTGGTATTGAACTACAAGTTGGCTTCCATCTTGGCAAAATTTATCAAGAGACGCTGGTGTCTGAATACTTCAAGAGTGAGTAAACTGCCAAATCTGTCACGGGATCCGTGACCCGACGAGTGGAAGCTCCTTTCTAGAAATTGGAATTCGGAATAAATTAAAAACTCCATGGTCCGTACATATAGAGATTGCTATAATTCAAACAGAATATTGAACAAGAGGCAATTCACATGGGTTTAACGTATGCTAGCAGGAAAAAGAGGACGGGATCCAGCGTGTAATTGAAGTGGTGGACCATCTCCTTGTCTCGGCCAGATCTTTCCAGCCTGATAATCCACCCCTTTGATTTTTTCATCATGTTCCTGGCAAATCAACTCAGACAATGCTGAAAGCTTGAACTGATACATATTGTATTTAAAAACCTTCATCAAGTCACACCCCTTTTTATTTTAAAGCTCAAAAGAGGAATTGTTCTCTATTTCGTCAAGTTCAACATGATTGGGAAAACCAACACGCCTTGTAGCTCGGCCCTGTTTGTTTCTGTGTTTTAAAAGCGTTTTTAATAAAATTTAAATTTTTTTTATTTTTTTATTAACTTGAAATTAATATGTTTTTAGTGTTTTCAAATCATTTTGATATGCAGATATCAAAAATAATTTTTTTAAAAATAAAAAAACATCATTGGCATGTATTTTGGCACAAAAAACTATTTAAAAAGCAACCGCACTGCCAAACAAACCCTTATGCCTTTAGAAAGCGGTGCTGCTGAAAAGGATCATATTGATGCTTTTGATACGAAAATGTCAAAAGCACCTGCACGGCTTTTTACACAAACAAAGACTATCTACAAAGAGCCCGTTGTATATCATATGGCTCCCTTCTTATTGATTACAACCATTTTCAAACAAGAAGAAAGAAACTCCACTAGAGCCATTAACAAATAACAGTGCACTTGAGCCATTCATTGACTGGGCTAAAGAAATCAATACCACTATGTCATTCAAGTTAGTCCATTCACTCACCGGGGAAAGAAAACCAACGCTGCTATTGAGCCATTCAAAATAGTTTTCGGAATAATTACACAAGTGAAACAGCAGAAAAATAAAGATTTTCATGAAGGCAAAAAATCTACAAAAACCAGAGAGATTGAAACACAATTTGTTCTTCCGAGATCCAACCTTCAGTAAGATGCTATGTACATAAGCAAAGGCTTCAAGTAACATGGAGAGCAAGAAGCTAATATGGCAACTTAAGAAAATATATTCAATTCTCATCTGTTTGAGAAGTGCTTCCAGGTGCATTCGCTGGAGAGGATGATGCTGCTGAGGATGGATGGTTTCCACCAGATTGCGAACCCGATGAAGATGAAAACAAGCTATTGAAAGGCCATGGAAAGGAAAAACTTCTCCCATTTCCACTTCTTTCTTCACTGTCTCCCTCTTCAACACTAATTCCATGACTAATATTACTTTCACTGTTAGTATTCTCAAACTCCCTCCGATCACTGCTATTTCTAGCTCTCTCAGAATCAAGCTTGGACTCATCAGCAGGCAACTGATGCCTGCAAACTGGACAGGAACTATGAAGCTCCAGCCATGGCAATATACAGCCACTATGAAACTTGTGCTTACATGGCATTTCCCTTGCCTTGGAGCCAATCTCAAAATCATCCAAGCACACTGAACACTGCAAAGGCTCCTTGATGATCACAGTAGGCAATGCTTCAACGGCTTCCTTTTGAGCTGGCAGAGTTCCATATCTATTGGGATCATTATCTGCCAAGTGCTGCAATAACAAATCCAAGCCAGGTCCAATGAAATAATCACCGAATGACCCAACTGGATTTTGATTCTGGTTTTCATCATTGTTTGAATCATAAGAACCCTGAACAATAATATTTTGATTAAAAGGATTGATCAAAATGACACGCTCTCTGTCCCTGTCCCGGTCCCTGTCCCTCTCCCCATCCCTATCTCCTTCTGAGTTCTCAGATTCTGATGCCAAAATTCCAGCACGAATTCCTTGAAGTAATTGCAGTATTGTAGCTGAACTTCTTCTGCTCCTCCTCCTCCTCCTTATGAATGATTCAATTTCATGCTCAAACTCAGTCTCTCCTCCAAGGTTTGCTTCACCATCATCATTGTCATCCTCACCTTCTTCATACTCCATCCTTCTAAGCCTTCTACGGCGACGAGAATTTCCCATCATGCCAAGCAAGATTGGAGCCCAAAGTGAGAGGGCACGATCAGATCCAAATTCAGAATCAGGAACCTGAGTATCCCCTGTGCTACTACTCATTTCTTCAATGAACCCACTTTGGCAAAAAGGGCATTTGATCTCAACTTCCATGACGGGATTCACCATTTGAGAGCACATATAGCACCAGTACCGTGCAGCCATTGCTTCCTCCATTTTTTTTTAATCTCCCTCCTTCACCAATAACCACAACCTTCTCTTAATGTCTCTGCCACAACCAAAGCAATACATCAAATACAAGTAAAGCTATGCACAAGCAAGCAACCAAATCAGTAGCCCATTTTCACAGGACAAATTAAATGAAAAAAAAAAATTTCTTTCAGGGACGCACAGATGTAATACAGAAACACCACCATATGACATTATTCATTCTTAGGATAAAGCTCATGGTTTAGCAAAACCAAAGCACAAATTTCAAGATCTACAAAACACTGGTAATAAAACTGATCTCTGCCAAATGAAAAGTTTGAAAGAACCCATTAAAAAATTTGAAATTAAAAGATAAAGGGTTCATCTTTGAAAACAAAATTGTTGGGACAAGATCCCCACAAAGCAAACAAGTCAAACAAAAAGGAGATTATTAAAGAGATCTCCTTACCAATGAAAAATCAAAGGAAAACTCAGAAATCTCCAACCAACCAAACAAGAAAAACACCAAAATCACACGTGGTCTGTATTCCTCCTCCTCCTCTTCAAGAAGAAATGATAGTTTGTTTTTTTTATGAGCAAAGCTTCTATGAGGGAAAAAAAATAAAATAAAAAAAGGCCGGTAAGAGGGAGGATTTATAAGAAGCCCGCAAATTTACGAGGCAGCACAAGGATCTGGAAAGATCGAGCAGGAAGAAGGAACACAAAATATTATGTACATAGTATTGACCCAACAACATAACGAACTTTCAAAACATGGAACTGGTCGACTTCGACACGCAAACACACAACACATTATATTACATTCATGTATGAATGAGAGAATCAAAGAAAGATTAGCGATTTGTACCCAAAATTAATTCTTTATTGTTGAATGGTAAAATTTGGTGAGGTGAAGAGAAGAATCAATCAATATATGTATTTCGTTTTGACTCTGAGGGGATGAGAGAAGAAAAAAATAAGAGTAAGGAGAAGGAGAAGGAGAAGAGCCACCTTAGATTGTCATTTGCCAATTTGTCATTGCCATTCTCCACAGACCAGGAGAGGACCAGACAATCTCAGTCATTTAATACGGCGCGGTTAATAGCACGATTCATCCTCTTGCTCTTCCAAGCTTATGGATTTGGTCCCTGTACTAATTCTTTTAATGAATTGAATCCTTCTAGCCTGATCCGGTCACATGGACTCAGTCTGATTTTTTATTTTATTTTATTTTATTTTAAAAAAAGAAGACGACTAAATAACTAATATTCAGTGGTGGTGATGACCTTTTCCTTAAGAAAATACATATGAGGTTAAATTGTTAAAATCATTTATACTTGGAATTTTTTTTTCCATTTACATAAATATTCAAGACAGTTTAACAATCATATAAATCTCTAGTGACTATCATATTAACAATCATAAAAAAGAAAAAAAAAATTAATTCCAAGCTCATTCCACCTGTACGCCTATTAGATGGTTATACTTCAACTTTTTATATGAACGAAATGAACTTTCAGCCTTTTATCTTAAATTAAAATTTTAAAATCATATTACACACAGCATTTATTTGTTGGCATAAATTAACTCATTTTAAACACACGCACATGCGCGGACATATGCACTGTCTGTGATCGCTGAAGCCGAGAAAACATTTAAACCAAACTTCTAAATAGATTATCTCCAATCCTGAATGAGAGTTGACGAACCCTCAAATTGATTCCAACTCTGAGTAATGAATTTTTGTATAATGTTAATGAAAACTACGGTCTCCAAAAATTGAACACCTTGAGATGAGCTAACCGATAATAATCCAATAAGATGACGCTGCGAATTTGAACACCCAGATCCTCCTCGCCTATCCGAGTTCGCCTCATGCAAAACGGCACCCCTTACCTCGTGGTAGGCCTAAATCCTTGTCAGACCTTAGGACAACCCCAGTGCCAAATCCATACTCTCCCAGAAACTGCTTCTCAGGAAGCAAATCTGTCTTTGTGCCCCTCACAGAAGAAGCTCAATCTTGTGGTCTTTTGAACTTTGGGATTGGCACCTATCCTCTCGAGAAGAAATGGCTGGAATAACAAGCTGTACAGGTATCACCCCAGCATAAAAATAGCCGCATACCCCAGCTCAAGGGAATTCTTTGAATTTTGAAAAAAATTAGTATGGGGGAATGAATATGAAGCCATAATCTTCCCAAATCTGTATCGCGATTCAAACAGTTTGAGGCTTGCCTGTTGCACCCTCCTCCTGCAAAGGCTAAAACTAGTCAGAACCAACACAAAATAGCATACCAGTAGACTGTTATTTAACAATCCAAGCAGCACAGGATAAGGAATTGAAAACTGGTAGTTCAATCACGAAAACAACTACAAAGGCAAAGCCGACAACTTAAAAACCATCTTCAGCATAAGACCATGAGTTTTGAGTATTGGGATTGACCACTTCAGAGGATCATAACTGTATAATAACTTTCTTATGTGAAATGAGTTGACCCAACTCAGAAAATGTGTTGCATGAATGACCCGTAAGTAGTGTTAAGCTACAGTATTGCCTATATGACATAGAAAACCCATGAAGCTCTAATTAGTGCGGAAAAAATATTTATTCTTAACACTAGGGCACATGCAGCAGCACAGGCCCACAGCAAGCAAAGCCAGAGCATGAGTTGGCCTATCAAATATACATCATTGCTGTTTAGTAGTATAATAAAACTCTACAAATATCTCCATTTGACCACACCTAAACTTGCATCCATTATAAGCCATCCACCCAATCAACACTTCTGGTGAATAACATATTTGAATCATGTCACTGATGCAAGCAAAATATATACAGAAGGGACAAAATTAAGCAGAATATATAGGTGTGAAAGGGGTCAATGTTGAATCAGCCTAAACATCTGACAGTTAAATAAGGTACCCTGACTTCCCCCAGGCCCTCCCTTGGATTCTACCATCCAGCCGGGAATAGATCGAAGAGGACTATTGACTGGCTTAGACCAGATTTTTTTCCTACTCTAGAGAAGAAACAGGGGAAAATTTGTTGACAAAAGCCTAAACAAGTTTCTCAGAATGTGCAATATACTATAGATATAAGAACTTGGAATACTAAATACTAAAAAACCTCACCTCCACAAGTCCATTGCGATAGCTAAATGTACATGTAAAATAAAAAAAAAATTACTTCCAAGAGCCCAAATATATATATAAAGCAATTAGAACCATAAATCAAGATGAAACTGACAATGAAATCAGAAAACTCTAGACTTCTGGTTGCTAAGGCAGATGTAGCCTAAATTCTTCTTTCCATAGACAATTTAAGAAGCAAGGCATTCTAAACAGGATTGCAGCCTAACAAACTAAAGGCAGTACACTCCAGCAGAGTATTGCATGACATTTCCCAGACACCAGATTACATTATGTTGTCATCCAGTTAAAAGTTCTGATGCAGATGCCCTCTTCGAAGAAATTTGATAGGATTCTATTAAATTTCTTGCCAAAATTACTACATAATCCTTACGGGCAGTAATTTGACTCTAAGTAAACATAATATAAGATGAACTTCCTCATACTTACATCTGCAGCTTGAAAAGCTCTGCGTATGGTCACCTTCACCTGAGAAGCTTCAGCACTAGAAGTAGATCCATTGTCACAAATGCCATAATTTTGATCCTATAATTAAATAAAAAAACCATGCAAATTCAGATACAATTTTTCATTCCTTACAATGTACAAGACAAAAGGACTATAAGAGTTGAAAAGAAAGAAAGAAAGAAAGAAAGAAAATGGATGTAAAAGCACAAAATTTCAAACAGTAAGAAATTCCAGGACTCTTTCTTTGAGGTGTTACAGTGGGGTTCGGTCATTGGAGTGGTCTAGCTATTTTTCTCATTATTTTTTTGTTCTTCACATAGCTCAGGCCCTGGATCCCTGCTTCCCTTTGGTCAATTTATCTGGAAAGAAAAGGAGTCCTCCCAGGTTAAGCTTTCAATTCACATGGTGGTTCTCAATATGGTTATGATGTCATAGAATGGCTTTGTCTCCAAATAAATATTTTATGTTACATAGCAGTGAGAGGATGCAAAATCATCTTTTTCTACATTGCCCTATATGCATTTCAATAGCCTCTATATGAAACACGCCCTTAGGAGCTTTTAGGAACCTGTGTGACTAGTGAACCCTATTCTTAAGTTCACCTTTCTATTCCCTTGAAGGATGCCTTCTCCATCACGCTGCGATCATTTATTCTCTTCCTCCTAATAACATATTCTTCTTTCGACTAAAAACAATCACACGTGGCAGTAAATACTTTTACATGTGCATTAGAGATGCAGTAGTTTTTGAACTCTATTTTTAATGCTTTCCTAAATTATTCACAACTATACTCAGCCAAGTCACTAATAAATTCAAGACAACATATTAACCCTTCCAAATTTGGATGGAATGGCTATCATAATGCAGAGAAAAGAATAAAAAAGTTACCCTCTCCCTTCCTTCCATCAATGCACTTGCATCCAAAAAAGTGGATTAAAAGAGCCACCGTTTCCTTCCTGCCTTATTCCTCCAGCAATTTCCTCCCTTCCACTTGAACCAAAATCAGGCATAAAATGTCTATGGGCAAGTCATTAAAGTCATAAAAAAGTATTATGCAAGATTAAAAGAAAAACATGACGAAAGAGAGCTTATATAGCAGTTGGAAGTGAAGATATCAAAGCCATCAATGGCAAGTTAAATAAGTAAAGAATGATATACGAATAAGGTATAGCTTACCCCACGGAGACATTTGTTGTCCTGTCCGTCTTCAAAGAGAGATGAGTAATAAGCTGGATCATAAATGGAACCCCCTGAAACAACCTCAGAATCCGAGCACTGTCTAGCTACAGCAGCAGGAGTTGTTGGACTGAGAAAACTACTTCTTAAATCGAAATCAGCTTCTTGAGGAGCCAAACTATCTATATAAGGAACGCCCAATCTGTAGATCTGAATCCATAACAATGAGGATGACAACCTCACTATAAAACCAATGATTTGCATTGCCAAAGTGAGTTTCACTGAAAAGACGAAGAACATCCCACGGTCGTCTGAGGAAATGTCCCTGCATACATAACGCACAAACAGATAATGCTTTCAATTAATACACATGTTACAAAAGGAATAATCTCCACCATGCAGTCCTTAATTAAGTATAATAATCCTAAAATAGAAAACCATAAAAAGAAAAAAGAAAAGAAAAGAAAAGAAAAGAAAATTAAGTAGATGTTGCACAGTTCCTTGTTAGATCGCCATTATTGTTGGGCAATCAGCCTCAAAGGAAGAAACGGATAGGGGGTTGATCCCCTTGAAGTAACTGAGAAGATAGTTATGAACAGGAATGCGCGCGCGCGTGTGTGTCAGCAACAGAGTACTAATTTGTAAGGGGGAAAAATGGAAAAGAAATGATGTAATGGCCAAGCTGCTTGTTTAAACACCAGGTGAAGTAAAACTAGAGTAGAATAGAAAAGTGAGGTGAGAAAGGAAACGAGGTACCAGATGGGGCGAGAGAAGAGGATGAACCAGGCAATGTCGAGGAGAAGAGAGGAAAAAAGGAGGACAGCGTAGGTGCGTCCAAGGCGCTGACTGCTGCTCTCAATGGCAACGAGGGCGAACAAAGAGATAGCCAAATTAATGAGCAAGACGCCGTTGTACAAAGCTCCAAGGGATCCAATCAAGGAGCAACCAATCTACATACATAATAAATTAATCAGTAAATTGGGATTGAAATAAATAATAAGAAGAAAGATTTAGAGGAGAGAAAATGATAATGAGTTGTTGTTTTATTTTTTTGTAAGTTATAATTATTGGAATAAGAAATACCTGAATGTAAATGAGAATTAGGGCCAAATGTTGGAGAGAGTCGTAATCGCGAAGCCAACTCTGAAACCAGTGTTTGAAGAGATGAGCGGCAGTACAACATCCGCCGCCGCCGCCGCCGCCGCCGCTACAAAACAACATCTCTGTCTCGTCCTCTCATACAAAATAGAAAATGATTTGATAATAGATATCAAATTGATGAATCGCAACAAGAAGAAGAAGGGGAAGGAGAAAAGGCGCCTTAGCCTTAAGCTTCATGGGCATCTATCTATATTCTTCTTCCTTTGCTTTTTTTTTTTTTTTTTTTTTAAATTTCGTCTTCTTTTTCGCTTTTCCTTTTCTTGCTCTTCCTTTCTTTGGATCTATCTATCTATGCATGTATGTTACAGTTACTAACATCCCCTCCTGATCTTGCATAACAGCAAAACAAAGACAATAAATTGTTATTATAATTATAATCTTCACTCTTCAGGTTAGCTGTGTTGTGGCGGAATGGGCTTGGGTTGGGCTTTCTCCTATTATTGGGCTTCATGCTTTGTCAGTCGCTACTGACCCACCCACCCCATCCATCCATCGTCTCATTTTTACGAGTGCGACCCCGTCACGGAGGCTGGAGGATCGACAGAGAGAGAGCGCAGGCAGACAGCTTAAGGTTTGATCGAAAGAGAAAGAAGAGGGATGGGTGAGGAAGGAGATAATAGTAATAATAGTAGTAGCAGTAGTAGTAATAGTAGCAGCTGGGAAGTAATGGAGGATCTGCAGCGAACTGTCAAGGAATCTAAGGATTCTGCAATTCGCTCCGCTCTTTCCTTCCAACAATCCTCTTCTTCCCATCTTCGCTCCTTTCAGGCAATTCCTTCTTTTATTTACAAACCATTATCATATATTCTAATCTACGTTTATCCTCCCTTTTCTTTTCTTTTTTTAACTACATTAATTAATTAATCACTTCCGATTATTCGTCTTCCTAAATAAAGAAAATAATTCCCATCATATGCTTAGTAGATTGATGATTGACATTGCTTTGCAGGACCATGTACCAGAAGCCATTTCAAAGTTCAACTCTTACGAAAATACTTTCTTCTCCAAAGTTAAAGGTTCCCTCTTCTTTTTTGTTCATAATGACACTTTATTTAGCACAACAAACACTATCTCTCTTAAATCAATATGCTTTCTACTTAATTTTGTTATTCTCAGAGGAGTTGCTCACTGCCAAGGACCACCCAGCTGCTGCCATTGGACTTACTCTCACTGCCGGACTCTTCCTCATGCGAGGTCTCCTCTTCTTTTCCACTCCTCTACCTATCCTACTCAATCTTGTTTCTCCTTTTTTTTCATAATAACTAGTAGGCAGAGTTTAATGTATGTCTTCCTTTCTTTTAGCTCTCTCTACCTTCTTTTAATACCTTTTAGAATCCTAAATATACTGTAACCTGAATCACATCCATTCCTTTTTTATTTTTCCATCTTCTTGCAGCCCCTCAAAATATTTTTACCAAAGAAAATGATGATCTTGTGTCTTTGTCCCATAATCTCCCACTACTATATAATATATAGATCATCCTATGTGCCAAAATCAGGCATGGTCCTAGTGGAAGCCATTTCACATCCTGGGCTTCATTCTATATTAGAAACTGCATAATCTAAGTGTTGATTTCACCCAACTCTTTGATAATAAAAAGATTTTTTTTTTTTTGGAAAAAAAAAAAGCTTATAGCAATTTATTCATTTAACTTAAGGAGACATATATATAGCTCATTCAAGACTGGTTCGTACACTTCAATTCAAACTATCCTATTACTGCCACAAAAATTATAGTGCTTGATTTTGCTTCCGCTTGATCATCCTTTACAATCATATAATATAAAGCATTTATTTTGTTCCCTACTGGCTACTGCACCATAATATGAGCTGACATTTGAGGAGTTTTGTGCAGGGCCAAGAAGGTTTTTGTTTCGGAATACATTGGGTCGGTTTCAAAGTGAGGAGGTATTTACCCCCTTCATTTTAACTTGGTTACCATGTAAAATAAAAACCCTGAGATCCTAGGTTATGTATTCCAATTAAAACTTGAAGGTTGCTTCTCATGTCTCGGATATGTTGTCATCTGTCTGTACATGTGCAGGCACAATTTCTAAGAGCAGAGAAGAATGTAAAAGAATTCAGCTTTTCTGTTGATTTAATGAAGAAGGAAAGCAGAAAACTGCTTGAAAGGGCATCTCTTGCTGAAAAAGAAATGAAAAATGGCCACACTGAGCTCCTGTAATGTGACTTTGTGATCTCTTATATGCTGCCATACTTTCATTAGTTATCTCAGGGTTGTTTATTCAATGCTTATATCTGTAGGGATACTGGGATTCAAATTCAGCGTCTTGCTAAATCAGTTTACAAGGTTGAAACCAAAACTGCAGGTCTGGATGCCAAAGACTTTCTCATTTTTCTTTGTTATGTCATAGAGTTGAGAACTTTGACCAGTCCTTGGGGCATTCTTTTCAGTTTTATAAGTGATGGGTTTGTGTTCGGTAATGAGATTTTTCCACTGAATTGTCATGGTGAAAGATAGGAAAAATCTCCTATGGTCATGACCTGTTGGCTGTCAGAGATTAGCTATATTTAAAATGATAGCAAGAAAACCTTGATTTTTCAAGTTGAAGCATGGGGCACTCATGACCTTCATGAGTTGCTTGTTATCCATCAAGCATCAACCAATTAGCGAAGATTAAGTCATCAAGTCCAATATTCATCCCATTTTAAAAAATTTCGTTATGTTTGATTCCAGTTTTTGTGATTTTGCATTAGATTTGATGGATGGACTACGAGAAATTCCTGGCAGGGATGCTTTGAAACTTCGAGCTGAGGCAAGTCTTGACAATTCTCATTTGATAATTCTATCTTTTGATGGTGTTTGTATGTTCACCTGATTGATAACCATGTTGAAGGTTCTCTATCTTATACTTGATTAGGTTGCTTCTATGACCTCCCTTTTGAAGCAGCAAAGGGCTGTACTTGACAAGCGGATCATGAAGATTTCAGAACTAGGAATTCCTGTTTGATAGCTTAGAATGATGCTGAGGTTGAAAATTCTCGACTCCTGGATTTTGCTTATTTCCCTCTTTTCCTTATGCTCCTGCTGTTCTCAAATTTTATAATGCAACATAATGTGTTTGTGATGTAATGTGTTTGTGATGTAGAAGAGAAGGTGGGCTTTGTATTCCAGCATTCAAACCCCCTTACTCCTGCTCACAACTTGAACAGCCACAAATCCAACTTATGGTTTTTTTTCGTTCTGCAATGTCAAATACCAAACATTTGTTTTACCTGGAGATTCTCAAATTCCATTTTATTTCCTGTTATTCAGTTCTCATATCTGCACATAATATGGTTAGTCATTCATTCATGGATTGACACATCTGCTGGTAAAATATTTAGTAAAATGATCAGGTATAAGACAATGCAGAACTCGGATATCTAACATAATGTGATGTAACCTGCTGTGAATCACAATTTACATTCAATTCCCGGAAATATTTTTTTCATTTTTGAGCAAAATTTTCTAAGCCTAGTATGAAAGCTCCGAACTCTATTTTCTCATCTGCGTGAATAATTCTGGAGGTTTTCCAGTTCCTCCCAGATTACCGCTGAAAGAAGAGAAACCACCAATTCCTTGTTGGCTGCCTCCTTCATTACCAGAAAAAGCTGAAAAACCACCAGCACCTTGTTGGCTCCCAAAAGCCCCAAATCCACTACCCGTGCAAATTTGCATTACAAATCAGCAAAGGCATCGAATGCATTAAACAAAAAATAAGGAAAATAGAATATTAGCCAATAATGCTACCTGTGGTAGCAAATCCACCTCCACCTGAAGCCGCACCACCAAATCCAACACCAGAAGCCACACTATCAAATCCACTACATGCAGCCGCACCAGCAAACCCTGCACCAGAAGATCCCAAAGCAGCAAGCCCACCACTTATAGAAGCAACACCAGCAAACCCGCCAGCAGTTGCAGCACTTGCAAAGCCACCTGTTGAACTACTAGTAGCAATGCCACCACCAAAATTACTGGTAGAACCAAAACCATTTCCAGGTAAACCAGCTCCAAACTGTCTCTACTGCCCAAAAGTGCCAAGAACTGATCCCAGTGCTTGTTGTCCTGGGCCAATCTGTGCTGGCTGGCCAAACTGGCTTTGAGCAGGAGCTTGAGCAACTGCGCCTGTAGCAAAGCCACCAGAGAATGCACCCATATCTGTTGGTGGAGACGGTTGTGAAGGCTGTGGAGATTGAAAGTTGAAAGATGCAGGTCGAAAAAGCCACCAGAGAATGCACCCATATCTTTTGGAAAGCTTGACTTTTTCCAGCAGGGGGTTGAGGCTCTGTTTTAAGCGATTCTGACACTGAAGGGGTAGGAGTGGGGTTAAAATTAGGTGCGGTTTTGCCCATAAGAGGCTGATTCTTCTTTTTTAAGGGACTCTGATGTCAAATGTGAAGGAGTTGGATGTCTAGAAGGTGGAGTTTTTTCCTAGAGGGGGCTGCAGCTCCTTAGAAGTCTCTGAGGTTAGAGATGGAGTATATGAGGGTAACACTGTCTTGGGGGCCTGAGAAGATAATGGACTGGAAGAAGGTAAAACAGGGGAGAAAGAAACTGATGACAGGGATGTTGAAGCTGTGCTTGATGGCATTGTGCCTGACGAGATCAGTGTAGATACTGATGATGGGATGTTTGCTGATATATTGATCATTGTAGATGAGGAAACTGAAAGCGATATTGAGACTGCTGGAGAAGATGAAGCTTTTTCACTAGGCTGACTTGTGCTAGTTGCAACATTGATATGAGGAACTTTTCCAGGTAGGGCGGGAGCAACAGGAGTAGCACCTACAGAAGAGCATGGAGGCTCATGATTTTTACTAGCAGATTTAAAAAATGAACCTTTGGTGTTTGCTGGTCCATGCTTCAAACTTTCAATTGCTGACTTTGCGAGCGCAGTACTGTAAGTGGAAACAAAAATCTCTTTTGGCTTCTTTGGAAACAACGATGTCTGTGTTGGTGACACTGTTGAGACAGCAGATTTTTTATTTAGGTTAGTTTCATTTTGCTGAATAGACTTGGTCTCATTGATCAAAACAGATTTGGGCTCCTCAATATGAGAAAACATACTCTTTGATTTATCAGCATTCATATTGTAAGTTTCCCTGGTATGTTTGTCTCCTGCTAGCAATACTAGCGATGAGGAAACCGATAAGGTCATTGCATTGTTACTTTGCAATGTAGGAGACCTCAATGCCAGAGGCTGTGATGGCAACAGAGGACCAGTTGCCCATTTAAATGCAGAAGGTGGTTTTATCTCGACTGCCTGTTTGGTGAATCCATACTGCAAGCCTGCTTAAACATGGAAAAAGCCATCATCAGTTGTTTTTTCTTCATATGCATATAGATAATAAGCGAACATGCCTGAAGTGCTCTTTCATCTAAACTTAGTAATAGCTCACCTTTGCTTTCAGATGGCTGCAAGAAAGATGATGGGAATGTCCGGTTTTCTTGGTGAACTGCTGATCTGTCCACCAAGCTAGAGCTAACATGTTGACTATCCTTCAACAAGGATGACCTATTCACACTTTTCTTCTGACTTTCTTGCAAAAGCACCCTTTTTACAGTAGTGTTTGTAGGCTCAAAACTAGCTCGGGTCATAATTAACATGCATGTTAGTGTTTCCAAAAAATCTATCAGCTCACAGGATGAGATGAGATACTTGGAAGTTAATTTAATAAAAGCATAACTCGAAGTTGTAAGAAAATAGTTAATAAAAGCATAATCAAGTTGTAAGAAAATAGTAACAGGAATTTGCGGTTATCTTTCAAGTTAAAAATGCTTCTGCTAATTTAGAGGCCCATATATTTTAGTAAAATCTTATGAACACTGAAACCGAACTGCACTACTGAATGGATTCTAAACTTGTCTATGAAGATTCAATCATCATTTATTTTTATCTTCAAGTTTTGTATTAAATCTTAGTGGTGTACGGCTTCATCTCCTGACTTGTTTACCTCAGTGAAGTAATTTGTTTGTTTTAAACATAAGAAGTTGCATCGTCAAAAAGTCTAGGGGAAAGAGAGCAAGTGAAATCCACAGCACAAGCAACAAAGCAGAATAATCTGAGCGAAGCTCTATTCATATTTCTAATTGAACAGTTTAGTAGATTAATTCCATGCCTGTTACAAGAATTTGGCTATCTGCAAAAGCAAACTAGCTTCAGTGAATTGAGTATCACTAGAGGACTAACTCAAGACAGCTAAATTTCAATTCCAACTAGTTGGGTTGGCAAGTAAATAACACTAGAGGGGCACTAGAGGGGAGAGCATCAAGATTGATAAAAGTGGCTTGAAAAACAATTAACTGATCCAGTGAGTCCCTCCTCCTCCTTGAAGTTTCTGAATCACAACTCTTCATAGCACTTGCTCGGTGTCTCCTAGACTTACCTTTGGTGGCAGTAGAACCAGGAGAAAGTAAAAGTTTCTTCAATGATGAGGTATCACTAACTTCCGTTGCATCTGGTGAGCTAAAAGAGGCGTCATAGGGAATCCCAATTGTTTCAAAAAGCTCCTTCTTTACTTCCTTTTGAGAGACTTTCAGAAAGTTGTTCAGCAGCTGCAAACTGTGAACTCATTGTGTTTTGTAAACTACGCAAGGACTGGAAGTGTCTACCTTTCTGGGTTAGGTAACAATACATTGGTGAAAAGCAACAAGCGATGGAGTGCATAGTACTAACCGTCATATACAAGCTAAACATCTAATGTCAACTATACCTTGAAGGCACTTGTCTACTCTGCAAAGCTATCCGATCTGAGTGAGATCCATCATTTCCACCAAAACTCCGAAGTTCAAGGGTATTGAAGTGTCTCTCCACTTGAATCAACTGATTGGTCAACTCCTGGAAAAGGGATTAAGGTTTAGCACTGTCAGGAGGGATAATCTCACAAGTAAACAGTAACTAACGACCAACCTGATTTAGTTTTAGTATACACCGCCGCTTCAACTCAAGTTCAGAACTCAACTTCTGGCGATTCCAGAGTTCCCAACTTTGGCGATCGGAAGCTTGCTTAACAATACCATCTAAATGTATTCTTCTAGCCAAAACTGAAAATCAGATGAACAATCAAATGGCAACTCAAAACAAGACACAAACCAAATATCAAAATTGGATGAGATTGTACCAGACCACTTTCATCATATTCCTGGAATAGTATTTCCTACCAGATTGTTGTAATTTATTGTTGTGTCATTGAAATGATATTTATATCAATATGACATGTACACTTCTGCATCTCAGTTACTGAAAGTTTCCATATTAAGACATTTTTCAAGTTCTTCAATTCAAGAAAATGAATATACTGCTAGTAATAACAAGACATTTCCAAAACTGAAGAATACCTTGCACAGTTTTATATAGAACATGTTGGATCTCTCCAAGCCGCTCATCCATCATGTTCTGCAATGAACATTAAGACATCAATGAAACACTTCAAGCAAACTACAAACATCATGACACACCTTATACAGCATACAGAAATGTGCTTGCTTACAGACATGCAGATCTGAATAGACTGTTACCATGGAAAATCATATTTCACATCCGAGTTAAAATGCCATAGTTTCGTAGATGGTCAGCTCCGAAGGGGCTCACTCAAAAGGTACCCCTACTACAACTTTCTTCTCTTATGATTCATAAAAAACAAGTTGTTTGAACTGTAGGAGGATAGTCCTGTAGGTGTTTAGCCTTCTTTATTTTGCTGTGATACTATTCCTATGAGATGAAAAGACCACAAAGCTTTCTCCCATCCCAATCTCGCTTTACAGTTACAAACTTGAAGGATTAAAGAGCCTGTTACTCTATTCTAAGAAGGGATAATTTTGGAGTGAATATAGCAACTAACAGAACAAGAAGTCAAAGCTACAGTTGATAATCATACATGATAGCTGAACCAAGAAATAACAATGAGCCATTACAATGAAATATCACCTTCAACATTCTGCAATTTTCAGAGAGAGTTCCCATGCCCTCCTCCAAAGCTTCAACTGAGCTTCTCAGAAATACAGTGCAGGCATCCCTGAAACCACCTGGTTCATCAATGCATTCCAGAAGCATATCCAATTCTTCGGCCATATCTTTAATCTGGAGCAGAAGATTTTCTAAAAGGACAATACAGGGCAAATACACTGCACTTGGGAAAACTAGAAACACCTCATCCCCATTCCCCAAAAGAAATAGATAAAGAAACAACCAAGATCCCAAAGGAAAAACTTGGACACACATAGACACAGTTATGTGGGCATACAAGTACATATGTGGTAACAAGCCAATCATGTAAAATGTAAACATATGAGAAACTTAGATATGCTGGCTTATAATGCTGGTACATGCTTGTGAGATTTACATAAGACTAAAGTTTTACTTGATTAACAGGATAGAAATTAAAATTTAAGAATCTCCATAGATTCTATCTTGCAATGCTGCCTCTCAGTTTTTGCTAGGCTATAGAGTTAGATTAGGATTTTGTCCATAGCATTCAGCATAAGGAAAAATATACATACACTACCAAATTGTTTTGATTAGTATGGCTCTGAACTCCTCAGGGATTAATTTTTGTAGTCATCTTTTAACAACTTGGGTCTATGGTTTGGAGACATTGCTGAGAAAAAATTATCGTGAGATGATAACAGTGAACTTTGAAATGCAGGTAATGCCTCAGTTTTACCTGGCACAATCAAACCTCTCTGTTCTGCATCAAGAGGTGGGCTACAGGTTGATTCACCAGCAGTATCCTTCACGAGAAAAGGTTTACCACCAAGGTCACCAGGAACATTTGCAGCACCAACATGAACATTAGTACTTCCCTTCTTTCTTTCTCTCTTTCTTTCTTGAGGATACGTCATTTTAATTCTTAAAACTATATAAATCACTCTCATCCCAACCTATATATTTTATCATTTTGGTCCGAAAACTCTTAATCAAGTCCTTCGATTAATCAACTCTTAATCAACTTTTCTATCACATTTTATTAAAAAAGATTCTTAAGTATTCATATGAGATGGAAAATATTAATATTAATCAACAAAAGGACCCCAATTGAGAGATGTGCAAAATATTTGGGACCTAATTGATAACCTTTATAGGATTGGGATGTAATTGAGAATAGGGACTAAGTTGAAGTTTTCCCTTCTTTCTTGAATCATTAATCCTCTATCTATGTTGCAATTCATGAAAACCCAGCTCTGGCATTTTTTAGTTTTACCCCTGGTGTTACCGCGTGCAGTTTTTTGTGGCGGAGGTCTTGCTGTAAATCTGCTGGCATGATCTTCAAGATTCAGCAAAAGCTGTGAAGCTTTTGCTTGTATAATGTTGCATTTACCAAGATATTGATTTCCGAATCCTCATCAGACTTTCGTGCACATTAATCACTCTTATCCCCTCAACCCAAGATTTGACACGATGGATGACACATGATGATATATCAGAAATTTGCAACCAGTATCAGTCCAAAACATTTTAAGCATTTCCTGGGGACAGAAATTGACAAGGTCGATACACCAGAGTACAGGCACTTACTGTTTGCAAGCTGCACTGCAATTCTCATGATCAGTTGGATTTGTAGTAATGGTCAATTTTACAAGAGACTAAGCCTTAAAATAAACAAACCACGCTCCAATACTTATCTTCTTTTATAATTAATATCGAAGTTCAAGATACATAGGATGCTGTGTATGCATTAACAACAACTCCTAATTACAACTCACTCAATGCCTGAGCAGAAAAAAGATCGCCCTTGGACATCTCTTCATTTCCTCTCTTTATAGTAATTAACTCTGTTACAGGTCTGAAACCACACACATATATCCCTATTTCAAAAGGATTCCGTCTTTGGGCGGGTGAAAATCTTTTGTTCACCTCAGCCGAGCTTTCAACAAAAGAAGAAACTGTTAGGAAATTCCAGAAATCAACATGGCAGCCAACAGCCAGTTGTGTCCATACATAACAGAAACAAACACAACACCCCTTACACTTAGCTCAAGTTGCTATGCTAGAGGTTATCTAATTATGCATACCAGTAGATGCACTCTGCAGACCGAGGAGACCCCTTGATGTAGAGGTTGATTCTTCCTCCAGTAAAGCAAATTAAAGCCCAACAACGCCACGAAAGTCAGGCAAAAACTGATATGTATGGGGGCATTTTCAAAAGAACCCCGCCATGCATGTCACGTTTAAAACACCATATATACTAGTAACACTAAACAAGGACATACTATATAGTAACTAACAGAACAGGCAAAAGGTACTTAAAGGGAAGTTTAGTTAAAGGTAAAAGCTAGGGTTTAATTTGAATGCTTGAAATTGTGATTTTGGTTTGCTCTTATTAGATTAAGGTGTGGGATTGGGAAGTTAGAACTGCCTTCCGGTGTAGGTTTGGCCAAAAGCCCAGTTGGATGGAGCCACGTTGTTGGAAACCACCGTTCGTCCATCACTGGTTGTGACCTTGAAAGAGAGGGCTTGATTATTCAGATAGGTGTTGCTCTGCCAGTTCTGGCCCCAGTTCCTGGACATTGCCTGCCAATTGCTTTTAGTCCCTTTTATGGAGACCGCGACTACATCACCAGCTCCTCCCACATTTGTTATCAGCACCAGATTAAAGTAGGAGTGCCCATTAATCGTGAATCTGATGCCACCACTCTTTCTGCAAGCAACCCTGCGTATATATAGCCAAACGACAAACAAAGACAACAACTGATGTTAATTATAGCCTGTACAACCATATCAAAAGCATGGAAACAGATCATATGAATATTATCTGTTGAGTAAAATAGGGTGTAGACCTTCTGTACTGGACAGGCACTATTCCAGCTTTATACTGGGCGATCTTTTGGAAAACAGGCTGAGAAAGATCAAAGTGTTGCTGGGGAGGGTTACACCACCCTCCGTCATTATTAGGAAGAGCATTGTTTGGTGGGCAAAAATTAGTGGCTGTGACAGTAATGGACCCTCGTAAGCACCAAATATTGTCATTTACACACTTAATCTCATAGCAAGCTCCACAGCTCAAGCCATTGTTGAAGAGAGCGGTACTCAGTGCAGCTGTGTTTGTCCCATACCCCTGGCTATAGAGATTCCCATATCCACAAGCACCACCTGCAGAAGCAACCAATCATATACGATGAGAAAAGTTAAATAGCGGGGGCCAGATTTAAGAGCAAACAAGAAATTAAAATGTATTTTATTATTTTTCCTTCTTAATTTCTTACCCATTGTTCCAGATGCATCACCTCCTCCATAGAATGTTGCATGGGCACCAGTCCACCCAGTGCCATAACCCTTGACAATCTTTAACATTGTAA
>Ga0307517_10003032_pt1 | contig 26545 bp, 16 predicted proteins | sample 23_EM_MG_FD_194515 | JGI IMG/M metagenome (GOLD analysis project Ga0307517, IMG submission 194515) | Populus trichocarpa ectomycorrhiza microbial communities from riparian zone in the Pacific Northwest, United States - 23_EM | ecosystem: Host-associated > Plants > Roots > Unclassified | place... | reverse complement strand
TAGCATTAGGAAAAATAACAAGCCTAACAAGGCTGGTATTGGGCCGGACACATCAACCCCTTGTTCCACACGAATTGGGCTCTTCTTGGACCTGAACTAGATGAATTAAAGGTTGTCCTTCATGCTCTTTAAATGTCCCAAGCCTCTCTAGGTCCATTTTGCTCCATATGTTCTGAACAAGCCCATTCAATGTTTCTTTAAGCTTCTTTGCCCTAGCTCTTGTGATTTGCCCAATTGGCACCTCCAATGGGTCGTTGGCATGATTACGCTTGGTGTTGGGCTGATCCGCATCAACACTATTCTATCTTTTCTTTTTCAATAAAATAAATAACAATCATAGAAAATAACAATCACAACACAAGAATCAACTAAAATCACTTCCATGAAAACGACGCCAAAATTTATTACGATGTCGCGATCGCACAAATTAATTACCCTTGCTTAAAGAAACAAGATAATATAGAGCAAGCAAGGAGTCGATCCATGAGGAAGGTTTAGTTCAGATTTTTATGCTCTATGATATGCATCTGGGAGGGGATTGTGAAGTTATCTATACTATGTTATAATAAACAAAAAGAAACAATCAATGCTAAATCAAAGAAAACCAAAATTTATCAAGAAAACAAACTTTTGACGCAAGTAAACGTCCACCTATAGAAATCAGAACTAATCATGGAAACGAAACGTCAATTTATACTCTGAATATTTATCTTTTTTGTACGTTGATTAGGTAACAGATCTGTTGTATAACTAATCCTAACCATCAAACAATCACAATGTCCGCACTAGTAATTTAATCCAATGGCAGCCTTAAGAACTAGATAAATTGATTGATCTAGACAACATAATTGTTTGCAGTTCATGTTTGATTTATTCGAATGTTCTCCCTAAGATTAATAACATAGATCTGCCATAATTACTAAACTTAGTTGTTTTACAAGTTTAAATACCGCAACTTCGGTTTTGATAGAAAACTTAGCAATAGATTGTTCACAATAATAACTTAGAGTCCGCTCTAGCAATTAAAATAAACAATCATAGGAAATAAGCATAGGAGAACAAAGATATTCATTCATCATATAAACTAAAAAGAAAAGGTAAAATAAATCTCACAGTTCTTGAAATCTGAAGGTTTATGTGTCCTTACAACCAAGAAAAAGAGTTTATTAGTCTTGCATGTCTATTGAACAACTAATAAAAAAGAAAGAAGAATGCATGAATTCGGGTTTTTGGAGGAAAGGGCACTTTTCTTCTCTTTTTGGCCATCCCCTCTTTCCTTTCTCTCTTTCTTTTTATATCCTAGGAAACCCTAATCCCATTTCTACAAAATAGTCATTTTCTAAGTAAACAATTTACATTTAAATAGTTCAATAAATATTTTTCTAAAAAAGAAGAAATAGCCTTGCATAAAATCTTCAAGCTTGGACTTGTGACTTAGAGCAGCTAAATTGCTGAAATAAAGACTTGGATGTTGGTTTGGATGCTTTGAGAAGTACTTTGGACTTGTTTCTTCACAAAACCTGCCTGTTGGCAGAATTCATGTTTCATCTTAGAAAAATCATATCTCTCTCATATGAGATCTTTTTCTGCTTAACTTTGGTAGGTTGATAGGTATTCGAGTCAAAAATCCAAAACAATTGAGTTTGTATAAAATGGACTTCTATAGCTCAAGATATTCAAGTTGGAATGGTCGAAGCTCAACACTAGCAGAATGCGAGATTTGACTTTGAAGGCTACGATATCCATGATATTTATTTTTTTATTTTTATTTTCATATATTTATATAAAGGTATAGATGTTAGCTTTCTGATGCCACTGAAATCACTTTGTTTCGACCTCTAGAACTCAAGTTCTGCACAAAACATCGATCGGAGGTCAAATTTGTCAATTATCTCCAATTTACTTCTTTTTGAATCTTACATCCAAAAATACCTTCAAAACATAAAATAAAGAATATCAAGACATTTTTTATATAAAAACATAGATAAATATGGGTAAAACTTTCAAATAATATGGTTGCATCAATGTTCCAACATATCACAAAATTAGTTGCGAATCCATAAAACACATGAAAACATCACAAAGCAAGGCTGGACGAAACTGATACAAAATTGACAGTCTTTGTCGCACGTCCCCCGCGCGGCGTCTGATGACGATTTTTTGTTTGTTTTGCTTGATTGGTTATTTGGAGTCGTCACCTAGTATTATGGTCACTATGAAACCTAACTGGTCTTTTAGAGATTCTAAGGTAAGGGACTGGTTGCGTAAAGGGAAGGTATTAGCACCCCTAGTACGCCTTACCTAAGGTAAGATGCTTGGTGTTTGGTTTTCCTTATAATTGCTATGGTGTTGGTGTTCTCTTAAATAGGTTTTCCTATAATAGGTTTGCTATGATGAATGGATTTGGGTTCAAAGTCTAAAAGCAAGAACCATTGGTCAATATGGATCACACCTTTAGATGTGTCTACAAAGTACCAAAGAGAACCAATGCAGATCTCTTGAAATCTGTGTTTGATTCAGACTAAATTTATAACCTATGATTTATGAGATAGGTAAGATAGGAATCTAAGGAGATTCAATGTGCTTAGGAGCTCATTTTTCCCTTTGTACTTCAAGTGTTCGCGACTCGTAAATCGCAAGGAAAAAGAACAAAGATTTAGAAATCTATGGAAATTCAGAGCGCTTTAAAAGCCTCTTTTTGCCTTAGTGTTTCATACTTTCACGGCTCGTAAATCATGGAGTCAAAAATTGAAATGTCCTCAATTATAATCGAGGCTTCTTTCAAGGATGTGTAATAACTTATTATTCCTAGAAAAATATTTTGGATATTAACCACTTGGGGTTTCTTTATCCAAACATTAATAGCGAATAATAACAAGTTATTCCCAATAATATTTTGGATAATCATCCCTTTGGGATTTCTTTATCCAAACATTAACGGTGAATAATAGATGAATTCTCCAAAAAAAAAAGATTTTTTGTATTTTTTGGAACATTGGCCAACACCATTTGGAGTTTTACAAACATGTTGTAAAATTCAGAATGCAAGAAAATAATTTGTGTTTAAGAAATCCATGTTAAAACACATTTTCTTTTAAACTTCAAATATTTGATTTTTTTAAGAGGAAATTCAAAATATGTTAGGGTATTGGCCGTATGCAACACACAAGAAAATATTTTTTTTATTTGTTTTTTATCAAAAACACAAACATTACATTTAATCACAATTAAAGTAAAAAAAACCGTATATTAGTCAAATTTTTAAGGCTTTAATAAATTAGTTATTAAATCCCAAAAAGTATGTAAAAACATGTTCTTATATTTTCACGGGAAATACAACATGATTTTATTTGTCCTTCAGATACTTGACTACATACCAATTAAAACATTAAATTCATTTTTTTCTTTTTGATTTTATAATTCAATAACATATTAAAAAAATACAAACACACACATCCCTCACTTTTTACTATGTTTACTCACACCCATAATTACATGTTTACAAAATATATGAACTCAAAATAAACCAAACAAAACACTAAACAATTTAAAATTTACAAATAAACCCAAAACAGTCTTGGAATTGCAAGGAAGGCATTCTGGAGTTGCAGGAACAGTGGCGGCACGTCTTCTCCACGTGCGGCCGCCACTAGCGGCGCGTTCACGCGCCGCCGCAAGAAATAACAGGGGACGGGGGGATCTGGCTTGGCTTCCTCCCTTCTTCTCTTTCTTGCCGGCGGTGACCTGAAAAACAAAAGGAACGCATCAAGCATATCTGTTCTCGGTCTTCTTTCTTTTTAGATTTGTTTCATTGCAGATCATTTTTTTGGTTTCACCTTCTTCTCCTCTGCTTCAGATGGCTGGCGACAAGGAGGAGGGACGGACGAGAGAGGGGTAAGCAGATCGGGGAGTGACTGCCCTCAGAAACCCGCTGGAACGGACAGATCACCGACCCTTCTTTCTTCTTTGGTCGACAATGAGGCAAGCAGAGGTCTGCTGTTGAGAGGGAAATGGGGACCCCTCTACCCGTTTTCTTTCAGCCTTGATGAGCTGGCCCAAGATAGGGATTGGAGAGGAGCAGCTAAGATAGGAGAAATGAAGTGAAATGGTGATGGGAAGGGAGGTTTTGGCCGAGAGAGGGAGATTCTGATGAGGTCAAGACACGGGGCTATGAGTGGGAAACGTGGGAAGGAGAGAGATGAGCCAGCTGTCTATGGGGAGGGATAACTGAGAGAGGGAAAAGTCAGGTGAGGGGAAGCAGCTTCTCTTAGCTGGGAGAATAGGTGCAGGAAGGTGGGTGTTATGGCCGAGAGGTTATGTGCAGGGAAGATGAGGTCAGGTCGTGGCTGAGGGGAGAAGGAAGATGAGGGAGTGGCCGAGAGAGGGAGGTTCTAGTGTGGGGAGGGCGCTTGTGTCCGGCGGCTCAGGAAGAAGAAAATAAAAAAAGAGAGGGGGACCGGTTTGTATGTTTGGTTTTGGCCAAGGTTGGGGACTGTGAGCAGCGGCTTGGGTGAGGGAGAAGAAAAGGTTTGGTTTTTTTCTTTGGCCGAGGGATAGTGTGCCGGCCTCTGTAGAGGTGATTTAGGTTTTCTTGGGTTTCCCCATTTTTTAAATTGTATCCTTGTAAATTTTCTCCCCTTTGTGCATATGGCTGGAGGTTCACTTACATAGAAAATCTCTACACGTGCTATTTAAGGAAATATTGCAATAATTATTGCAGAGATTGTCTTCTATAACCAGCACCAACAAATCCTATATATATGGTATTTTATATTACAGTGATTATTTTCCATAACCAGCACGAATCAAATCATATATCTATGGTATTTTATATTGCAGTAACTATATATGATTCAATAATTATCTCCTTGACATATTGATTCCTTAATATTAGCCCTGATGCTCTATGTTATCGCCACATGTAAACCCTTATTTTTTATTATTATTTTTTTAAAAACTTATCAAAACATGGGTCAAAAATTGGGTAGCAACAGTCTTGTTGCCAAAACTTCTCATAAGCCAAATAAGGGTGGATCAAGTCCCTCTTGTATATGTATTAAATGCACTAAGGCCTCCTCTTGATGCTCTAAAGGATCCCCAAGTTCAGCCTTGGTCGCAACTTGCACAACCAATCCATTCAATGCTTCTTTCAATGCCCTCACTTTGGACCTTGTGATAGGCCCATTTGGAATGTGTAATGGGTCCTTAGTGTTTGTGGGCTATTCCAAATCAAAATTGATTGGTAATTAAGCTTCTTAATTGAACTCAGGTCCAAGATTTCATGGGTTGTGACTTTTAGAGATTAAACCAAGTTTAGAAGATTCGCACGCTGGTTTGCTTGGTTTTTATTTTCCATTATTTAAATTTTTTTCATCCTTCAACATTTATTCAATTGAAGACTAAGTTCTGTTTTTTTCTTTATTTGCTTTCTATAGAATTTTTTTGTTGGTCTTGAAAATGACCCTAGTTATCTAAGGTATTTTTAATTGTCATTTCTTATTGGGTTTTTTTTTTCTAATTCTTTAAATTGATTTTTTTTTCTATTCCATCTTTTAATATTCAAAATATGTTTTTTCAAAAATTATAAATTTAGAATTATTTTTTTAATTTTATCCCCCTTGAATTTTTTTTTAATTTTTCAAATTTAGTTTTTATTCTTTTGATCGCTATTTTTTTTATTTGAGATAAATTTTTTAATTTTGTTTTACAATTTCAACCTCCTTAAAAAAATTTTCCTCTCAAATCTGATTCCTATTCTTTTTATTACTATTTTTATCTGTTTTGACAAATTTTTAAAATTGATATGTTTTTTAATTTCATCATTCGACATTAGATTGGTTGAGAATTGAGCTTCTTGATCGAGCCCAGGTCTATGATTTCACAGGCTTTGGGTTTTATAGATTAACCCAGGTTTTGGAGGTTCGGCTTTTTTTTTCCCTTTCTTTAAGCTCATGTTTTTATATGTTTCATCTTTCAATATTAATTCAATTAGAGATTACGCTCTATTATTTTTATTTATTTGCTTTATGTAGGATTTTTCATTGATTTTGAAAATTACCCGGGTTTTAAAAGTCTTTTTATTTATTGTTCTTTGTTGGATTTACTTTGGCCAATCAATATTAAATTGGTTGGGAATTAAGCTTTTTTATTTAGCTCCAATCTAGGATTTAATGGGTTACAAGTTTGAGACCTTAGCCTAGGTTTAAAAGGTTCGTCCGGGTTTGCTTGGTTTATTTTTCTCCTTTTTTAAGCTGATGTTTTTTCAATTTCATCATTTAGAATTTATATCATTAGCAATTAGGCTCTATTTTTTTTTTTATCTACCTTCTATATGATATTTTTTATGAATTTTCAAAATAACTCAGGTTTTCTTGGGTCTTTTTATTTGTTATTTTCTTATTTACTTTGACAAGTTTTCTAAATTGATTTTCTTTCTAATTTCATCATATCACGAGGTGACGTTAAATGGCACGCTAAATGCCTCCTAAGAGGTGTTGGAGAAAGAAACGGTTTCAGGTATAAACATAAAATTATGATTATAAGATTCAGGAGTCGCCACCTTGTATCATGGTTACTAGGAAATCTATGGTCTGCGAGAGTCTGGGTAAGGGACTGATTGTGCGGGGGAAAGATGCATCACCCCCAGTACACCCTACCTAAGGTAAGTTGCATTGTTGTTTGATTATTTTTATATGTCAAGTTTCTATTCATTGGTCTCATCTAAGGTTCAAGACAGATCTCTTTTCCTGAGAGAATCTCTACCTTATTGAGTGAAATCCTAGTCATTCTAAAGTCCAAATTATAGCATTGCATTTATTTTTTTGTATCTTTAATACTTTAGGGTATACTCTACTATGTAGTTTTACACCCTCAAATATTAAAATCTACATCTAAACCCTAATATAAAATGAACAAAAAGATTGGTGAAGGGTTTTGATATTTTAGTCAAATCCTGATGGATAATCATAAACTAGTTACAATATCTATTTTTTTATTTCAAAACATGAGAAAGATGCATTTTTGTTTTTTTTATAAAAGGTATGCTTAAAAAACTTTTAGGATTTGGCTATATGCATTGAAACAGAATATTTTTTGTTTTTTTTTGTTTTTTTTAAGAGGAAATTAATTTAAGATTTTTTTATTTTTTTTTAAATTTGAAAAGTTTAGCAGAAAACCGGGTATTTTAATATCGAATCTGTATCTTACAGTGTAAATATACAACTTGATATTATACAAAATTATTGGAAAAATATGCGAGGAAATCACAAATTTTTTTAAAATAACCTTTGGAAATTATTTGGATTTTTTTGTTTTTTAATATTATTATTATTATTATTATTATTATAAATTGGGTTGGACCCGGCTCAACCATTAGGGCTAGGCCGAAATAGGTCCAATCCGACTCAGTCGAGTTAGGCCGACTAGTAGCCCAACAGACCCTTTTTTAGGTGGGCTGAACTCGGCCCAACCGTCTGGGCTAGGCTGAAATGGGTTCAGCCCGAGCCCACATGGTTATTGGCTTAACCTAGTAACAATGTTAATTATAATTTGTTCCCTACATGCAGAACAAATTCTCATTATGCATGCAGGAGTCGAACCTGTAAGGGGAATAACAAGAAGGGGAAGAAAAGAGAAAGGGATTACCTAGCATGGAGGAATTGGTCGGCTAGTCTTGTTGTTGATTGGTGGTGGAGCTGTGGGTGGAGACGCCAGCGACTAGTGCTGGCATTGGCTGTTGGGAGAAAACTTGTGGCAAAAGGGAAGAAGTTCACAACAATTGCCTTTGTCGCAGGTGAAAGGATGGGTTGGTGAAGGAAGTTAACTGCACCTGGTCACGACGATGCTGAGGTGGTGGCGTTTGGGAACATGATAGGGAGAGAAGGGGGAAAACAATAATGGCAAAAAAAAAACATAGGGGAAAGGATTTTTTTGTTTTTCTATTTTTTCTCCCGATTTTCTTCCTCATCAGGCCATGAAATCCACCCGTATTTATAGGGGGTGGAAGAGGGGCATTTTTTCTTTAATGGTGTTAAATTTTGCCATGAAATCCACCCCAAAGGATCCCAACCGTTGGCTCAAAGTGGTCATCATGAATTGTCAAAGTTGCTGCAGAAGGGTTGGTTAGGTTGGCCACTTTAAGGCGGTGCTACAACAGTTGTGGCGTTATTCGGCCAAAAAGGACTACACTAATGTGTAATAAGATGTATGGTCATCGTTTGCGTGCAAGTTTTGTCAAAATTGGTGGAGAGATGAGGCATTAAATATCTTAGGAAAGAGGCCACTCGAGCAGCTTTTTCTGACGAAATGAAGAAGATGAACAATCATCAGACAACGCATCGTCTGGTCCTTTTTTTATTGTTCAAAACAACTTCATTTTAGGGATTTAGGGTTTTAATTTAGGAATTTGGCCAAAGTTCAATTTGGTCCTCCATCTTTTAATTTTTTCAATTAAGCCCCTAATTAACCTTAAACTTCTAATTTTATGCAATTTTACCCCTGTTGAACTTCAATGTCAGCCCCAGATTTCAACGTCCATTTCATTTTGGTCCTAGTTCTTGAATTTATGTAATTTGACTCTCAATTGACCATTAAACTTTCAATTTTCTTCAATTTCACCCTTGATTTCAATCAATTGAATCCCCATAGGTCTTGCAAAATGGTCCTTGACTGCAAATTTCTTCAATTTAACCCTTAATTGACCCCAAAACTTTGATTTTCTTGTGATTATACCCTTGATTTGAATAAATTAACTTGGTAAAAATTAAATTTAGTCTCATAGAAATTTTAATTTTCTCAATTAAGCCCAAATTGGGCTCCCAAACTTAATTTTCACCAATTAATCACTTAATAAAATTAATTTGACTCATTTAAAGTATAATTAAGTCCTTACGCCTAATTAAATCATTCAATTGGACCCAAATTAATTCTTAAACATAATTAAACTTTAATTTGGCCCATGATTAAATCAAATTGGCCTATTAAAATCTAATTATAGCATTAGGCTTAATTTTTATGCAGATTCGTCCAATAATCATGTAACTTGATCTTGAATTTGCATAGTCTCTTCAGTTTTGGGTATAATAGGGTACAATTATGCTCTCGATTTCATCCAATATTGTAGCTTGATTTTTTTCTATATTTGAAATTCTCTTAGCTCGCTTTTGCCAAAATATCAATCTTCTTGTTATTATTTTTTTATTTTTTTATTTTTATTTTGGAAAGAAAAAAAGGTGAATTTGGGGAATGACCCAGAAATGGGTTATGATAGTTGCCCTCTTATTTACAATACTTACGACAGAAAGTCTCGTAAGAGACTTTAGATAGTAAGTTTTGTAAAGAAGAAAAAAGGAATGAGAGACAATGGATTCACTAGATCACGAAATGGTCAATCTTTCTAAATATGTTTGAAATGAAGGCTCAAAAGCGCACTCAGAGGAAAAAGAGATAGGGTTAGAAAGTGCACTATCTGAATGACAATGGCTAGAAAGCACACTCGAAGGAAAAAAAAGATAGGGTTCGTAAAGAAAAAGATGATCTTTGTGAAAAACTGAAAGACTTTTTTTTGGAAGTGGTATGGTTGTCCCAGGCAACTTGTCAATTGGTAAAATTCAAAGATTTTGAAATGGTCAAATTATCATGGGTAACCCTCCAAGATAAAAAAAAAAATACAAAGATTTTTCCAAAGTGGTCTCATTGTAATAGGTGACCTGTCTAGGTAGAAAAATACAAAGATTTTTTTTCGAGTGATCTCATTGTAATGGGTGACCTGATCAGGTGAAAAATACAAAGATTTTCAATGTGGTCTTATTGTAATGGGCGACCTGCCCAGGAGAAAAAATACAAATATTTTCCAAGGTGGTCTTATTATAATGGGCAACCTACTCAGGAGGAAAACGCAAAGATTTTTCAAAGTGGTCTTATTGTAATGGGCGACCTGCCTAGGAGGAAAAATGCAGAGATTTTTCAAAGATGGACGACCTGTCAAAGTGGGAAAATACAAAGATTTTCTAAGTGGTCTAATTATAATAGGCGACCTGCCCATGTGAAAAATACAATGATTTTTTAGAGTGATCTCATTGTAATAGGTGATCTACCCAGATGAAGAAATACAAAGATTTTTTAAAGTAGTCTTATTATAATGGGCGACCTGACCGGGTGGAAAAATGATATGATTTTTCAAAGTGGTCTCATTGTAATGGGCGACTTATCCAAGTGAAAAATACAAAGATTTTTCAAAGTAGCCTTATTGTAATGGGCAACCTCCCCAGGTGAAAAAGGCAAAGATTTTTCAAAGTAGTATTATTGTAATGGGCGATATGTCCAGATGGAAAAAAACAAATATTTTTCAAAGTGGTCTCATTGTAATGGGTGACCTACCCAGGTGAAAATACAAAGATTTTTCAAAGTGGTCTCATTGTAATGGGCAACTTGCCTAGATGAAAAATGCAAAGATTTTTCAAAGTGGTTTGATTGTAATGGGCGACCTGCCTAGGTGAAAAATACAACTTACCTGGCAAAAGGATTTGGCCTGAGATGTCTTGATGGGACGACATGATAAAGCTCAAAGGTGCATTATTTAGGAGATGAAAGCTCAAATAAGCACTCAAAGGGAAAAGAGGTAGAGGGGGACGAGGGCTCAAAGGTGCACTCGTAAGAAGGTATGGTTAGAAAATGCACTACCTAAGAGATCAGAGCTCAGAGGGGCCACTCGAAAGGAGGTAGGGTTAGAAAACGCACTACCCAAGAGATGAGGGTTCAAAGGTGCACTCAATAAAAGATGAGATGTAGAGATAGAGATAAGGCTAGAAAGCGCACCATCTGAGAAGCGAGGCCTAGAAAGCGCACCATCTGAGAAGCGAGGCCTAGAAAGCGCACTCGGAAGGGAAAGATGAGATAGGGCTAGAAAACACACTATCTGATAACTGAGGGCTCAAAGGCGCACTCAAAAGAGATTTGCTAGTGAGACACTAGTTTGTCAAAGATCAATGCATTATGATTAATATGCATGTATACTTACCTAGAAAATATAGGTCCCCTTTCTTCATTAACTTTCCTCCTTAAAAGTTTGAGTCTCTGTAGTAAGCTTCGATGGATTTTTTGCTCTTGCTTACTCAAACACAACTTGGGATCTTGACCTCTAGGAGATCACTTGAATTTCCAGAACTCGTATGTTAGAACAAACACCAATTTGATTTCTGTTTTTGTACTAAAACCTTGATTTCCCAAAAATCATTATGAAAACATGGGATCATGCATAGTTTTTAGAGAAAAGGGAAACACACCAAATAATTCTTGGTGCAGTGGTTTTATGAGTAAAGGGTGTGCTCGTGTAAGTGTGTTATTTGCATGAAACAACAACAAAAATAAACGCACATCATGAACACAAGAAAACACCTGATCTTACTAAAAAGAAATGCTCATTTGACAGAAAAAGTCTTGTGGCATTATAAGCCAAGTTGCTGACAAAACTGAAACATATCAAAACAGACAAGATCAAACAAAACACAATAATAGGAGCAACTACAAATCAACAAGAAACAAGAGAGAAAAGAAGGAACAAGGGAACTTAGGAGACAAAGAGAAGATATATTGATAGCAGAAATTCTGACACCTATAACTCCATCTTCCACCGTTGGATCAGAATGATATTTGGATATGTTGTTCGCATCTATATCTTGTACATTGTAACTGGAGGGATCTTCTATAGCAGTCCCTGTTTGAGAGATATCACAGTAGGAAACTTCTGGGAAAATACACTTCTGGACAGTCTCAATCGCCAACCATTTTCTCCACCTTCCACCGTTGGATCTGGCTATAATTTAGATATGTGTTCATCCGGATTCTGTCCAGATTCTGAATGTGGAGATCAAAATCAACCACTCTAAACAGACGTTATGCTTCTTGCACAGTAAGTCTACAAGTTTTAGGTCAATTTGGCGAGACCAATTTTTCTGAAAATTTCACCGTTGGATGGCGTTTATATTTGGATATGTTATACTTATAATAATGAATTATAACTTGACCATATGGATTGCTTGTAATATTATTTGTTTATTATTTATGGTTGATTGAAACTGTTGCTAAAATTAGTTTTATGAGCTGAAACAGCCCCAAAATTAAAAGGAAATGGAGCAATAGAGAGACTTTGGGGCTGTTGTGATAGTCCTGAAAGTCTATTTTTAGGGGGGGCTAAATACCTCTCCAAATTTTTATTTTTTTTTAAAGGGCTGGAGTGACAACTTTAAGTATAGAGTTGTTAGGGATCAAAAATGTCTCCAAGAAACTAAAGCAAGGCTGCTGTGACAGCCCTACTAATAGGTGTTAAGAGGCTGATTTGGACAGTTCCAAGAACAAAAACTTATGGGAAATTAGAGTCTTATATAAAGTGATTAAGGTGAGGTAAGTTTGTGTTAAGAAATTAGCTTGGACAAGTCTGCACGGTTCGGGATAATGGATGGCTATGTGAACATGAAATAATGATCTAATTTAGATATGGAAATCTTGCATGAAATCATATAATGATGCTTGCTAGTTGATAAGAAAACATTGAAAAGGGGAATGAATGATATTAAATGTTGATCTTGTGTGGAGCAGGAGAGACATCAACTGCGGGACCTCAAGCTAGCAGAACGGGACCACTAAGAGGAACAAGTAGGTGTTTCCCACCTCATCTCTTTATGTTTTGAAGAGTTTAATACATTCTAAAATTTTATTTGTTTATGCTGCATGTTGATTTACGATAGTAAAGGATGAGAAATTTGATATTGGAAACAAGATTAAACATGACGGCTGGTGTCATGAGTGTTGCCGGGAAAAAAAAATTATTTAAGGTTATTGTGCTTGTTATCCTCATTTCTAAGGACAACTCGGATTGATATAAAGAACTGACCACATGAGTGGGGGCAATGAAAGTTAGCCGACCATATGAATAGCAAAGAGAAAAAGGAGGAAATTGTGGTTTTTCTTAATGAATTATTATAATAGGTTGTTTTCTTTATGTGAATATGTGTGTGAATTGAATGAAATTAGCATGAAAAGAATGAGAGAACTCTTGGTTCCTTAAGACCATGCTTTCAATCAATTATGCATCAAAGGAGAAGGGTGTTTAATTTCACATATTTAGCTTGATGATGTCTGTTTAATTATGTCAAAATAAGGAAAAAAAATGCATGTTGAAATGTCAAGGATTGTGTTTAGAAGAATATTGTTCAGAAAGTTTATAAAATTCGATAAGAATGTTCTATTTTGACGTTAAGAGGGAAGATTGAAATAAATATAATAAATTGACTCTTAAAAATATATTTTTTGACACTCTTATATGGTATGTGATATGGCTAGGGGTTGAAATAAAAAAGAAAAAGTTGAATTGTGGATGTTGTATGTAAATGAAAAGGTTGATGAATCTGGACAGATTCGTCTCCTGACTTTTGAAGAGAATTCGAGTAGAAAGATGAGGGAATTAGGATCGCATGGCTTTGGATCTTTTCCATTAAGGAACTTCTAGCAAAGCTGCAGGAATCATGTTTAATTTGGCCGTGAAGATTAAATATTAAACTAGCACTGAAATTTCTTAAAATAATAATAATAATAATAATAATAATAATAATAATAATAATTAAAAAAAAGAGAAAAGAATGAGGCTTGGCGATCATAAGCTAAGCGGATCTCGTATTAAGATTATTCCAGTATCCATATAAAACAATGGAACAATTTAGTCCTCAGAGTCAGCAAGATTTACTGCCTTCCCTTTTTAATTATATTTGTGACCCAATGAAATGACAATGACAAGTAGAACGGGAAAATACCAAATAAAATGACTCACTAAGTAACAAATGAACAGTAAGCAGTTCATTCTGTTATGGCTTCACTGTCTGGCATAGACTGAGTCAGAATGCTCGAGAATGAATATAATATTTTCGGGACCATGCATGGAAGCACAAGATAAATCACGCTTACAAATTCAACATTACCCGCTATTTTTTACCAAACCACAAGCAACGGGCAAATAATAATAGCAAGCATGGTCATTTTTCCTTGTACTAAAGTTGCCAAGTTCAAAACGAAAAAGTTAACACCAACCAATCTTTTCTTGACCTTTAGCAGTCTTGCTAAAATTATTGAACAGTGAACAATTAGATGAACTTGATTTTTGAAAGACTTTCCAGGGAGAGATAATAAGTCTAGCTTCAAATTAAATTCCAGTACATGGAAGCACTTCTTTTACGTGTGCCACCACCTGTTTGAATCTGACGTAATGAGCAATATGGCCAATCCTCTAGAAATGAAAATTAAAACTCAAGATCAGGTCTAACGAAGCGATATGTTCTTCCACAACAACAATGTGCGCTTTTGGCCATTCAACAAGTCTAAACTATAAAGACTTTATATTCCTATTCCCATAGGTAAATCAGAAAAAAGCCTCGTCCGTCATTCCATTGTCAAACATTTGAAAAATTCAAGGATTTTATTAGTGGAGTTGGTTCATATATATATATATATATCAAAAACATTTGCAACAATTGACCAAATTACTGATTGTTCTGACAAGTAATTGTTTTCAAATCCAATCTAATAATCACACATATTTAACAGATGTACAGCAGTTAGTACTGTTACCAAAGTTAATTTGACAGGTTTAAGTTAGGAAAAAGGCAGGAAAATGCAATTTAAAAGAGCAAGTACCGAAGATTATAGCATGAGGCAGCTGCTCAGTAGCATCGTTTCCAGGTAAAAACGGTGGTCTCATCAAGTGAACCTCACATATGAGAACAAATTGGAGGTCAACAATGCACCTCCAGGAACCAGCCTCCATAGTTTCTTGTGACTTTGGCCAGAAATAATGAATTATCTGTAGCCAACTATGAGCAAACATAAGGAGGCAAGTTAACCAACTCATCTTGCATATTTCATATTAGAGTCTAAGCAAGGGATTTTCCAGCCCATTCTCGTTCTCGTCTCTTTTGCTTGGCTTGCATCCGGTTAAATTTCTCTTTCCCTTTCTCCAAAAGAGGGTCATGCACAACATAGTCATTTGGATCCTCTTTGCGAGACATACCATCCTGTTACAATTGCAGAAGAGTGAATACATTGATTAAGATATTTAAAACAAAGAGTGATACTATTTCTATAATTACTGTCATGACCATATGTTGCATATGCTGGGAAATTCAGGGTTCTTGTTTAAGAAGATCCAACATCAACTATTTAATGTTTTTAGCAGGATTTGCACTGTCCAATGTAACTCAATGAAATGACAATGACAAGTAGAAAGGGAAAATACCAAATAACATGACTCAAGTAAGTTGATGCTAATGTACAAAATTGAAACTCAGCAAGCAATAAATGAACAGTAAGCAGTTCATTCTGTAATGGCTTCACTGTCTGGCATAGACTGAGTCAGAATGCTTGAGAATGAATATAATATTTTCGGCACCATACATGTAAGCACAAGATAAAACACTCTTACAAATTCAAAATTACCGTTCATGTGAAGTTAGTCATCTTTAATTTCACTCTGGGCATTTTTTACCAATTTCAACCTTATGTTTATGTGGCAACACTATAAATTAACTATAACATTAAAGTGCAAAAAATGATGAAAACATATAATAATGTCATGACATGTGGTTATCAAAACCATAAGAAGAAATTAATAGAATTCATACTGAAGCTTACCTTGCCACGTTCATGTGCAAATGTTAGGGGGACAGTTCTCCAGTCAGACAAATCTTCATTATCAGCATCTCCAGATTCGCTCTTTGAGGCATCAGCCTTTGTAGAGAGGGCCTTTTTAAACATTTCAAGTTTTGCTAAAACCTAATTAGCCAGAAGAAAAGGATTAAAATAAACAGCTAAGTATTACATGTGGAAAAAAAACAGGTCAGCTTATATAAGCACACAAAGAGAAGATAAATAAGAAACAAATAATTGCATGAAGTTTTTGCTCCATCATCTATAATTCATCCTTGTTTAGACTAATTATTGTTCATCGTGTCTGTGATGTAGGGGAAAAATGGTACCAATTATTGTCCTAAAATTTTGATTCCGTTAAGGAATATGATAAGAAAAATGATCCTAGAGAAAATTAACAGAAACATATTAAGTCGTCTATAATATTAAAAACATGTTCACACAATCCTCATCAATTTCCAAGTTTCACCAATATTTTCATCCACTTCTCCCATCTGTGTTCTTATATTCACCAGTGCTAACATGCATCAGTCCTCACTCATGTGTCTACGCACCACATTCCTGACCTTCAAAATTCCCTAGCAACTAAAATTTCAATGGCCAAACAAAGATCAATCACTTCAAAATTCTTCTAGCTAAAAACAGGATATAAAGAGAACAAATCAGACGAGGGAGTTACGCCACAGATAAACTGTAATCATATAGCATACATCATCCTCGCGCCCTTGAAGTCGGCGCTTCTTTTGTTTCTGCAATAGTCTTCCTCGTTCAGTTTCACCCAACAACTGTAAGTCTGCATCTGCATTAGCCATACGAGCAGCCCTGGCCTCTGATCCTACTCCCTTTTTCTTCATTGACAATTTTTCCACCTTTGGTTGGTCATCATTGAAGCTTTCACTGTTGGATCTGGCAGGAACAAAATTATAATTCAATTTTACAATTTAACCTTGGTTTCAGAATTCTGCAAATACAAGAAACAATTTCACCAACTAACCAGGTAAAAATACTCCAACAACAAAACCTATTGATCATAATGACAGAGAAACAAAAATATATGACAAACACTTATGCTGGAGACATGTACCACACCAACCCAATTCAAGCAGAAGTTATTTTGAACATTGATGGCTCAGCACTGATCCTCATACCACATAATTTTTTGTGGCACACATCACCACCTTTCTATTGGTAGGCATGGGTACTTGGCAGTTTAACTAAACTCTAAATCATACATCTTAGCCACTTCCTCTCATGAAACTAAAAGTTTTCCCATCCACCGTCACAACCTCTAGTAAGATTTCATGGTCAATCATGATAAATAGTATAGCATCACTGATGGAGAGGGCCAGGGAAAGTCTAGCCACAATATGTCTGATATAGTTTCTAAGCAAATTTGATATGCCAAGTGAAGAAAGAGCATTCACAATAATCTTTTGAGGATGCGATCTCAAAAAAAATAGTGAAAATTCCATAAGTGAAAAAAGAAAATCTTTCATATTTAACCTTGCAGAGACTTGACGATCCTTTGAGCTAGAGCTCCCTGCACACCCAAAAAAAAATACAGGCATTTGATGTAGTATTAGGATGCGATGACTCTAATTTAGACATGCAAAAAATGATGAATAAAAAAATTATTTTGATAACTTATTAACGAATAAGATGTTAGCATAGTGATCTTCTTTGGGATATCAACTAAACTGTAATTTTCCTCTCTTGCAATGGCTTCCATCGAGTAAAGTTGAAATAATAATAAAATAAATAAAACCCATTATGAGATAAATCAAGCGTCAAAGTCATTCGCCGATTCCATTTTATGTTTCATTTTCCATCAAGAAGTTGCATATTAGCATTTAGTTTACTAATTGCTTATTGACAACTTCTAATAATTGCATGTATCAATCAGCTAAGTGAGCTTCTTGCGTATATGTTTGTATGTCTCTGTGTGTGCCTGTACACTTCTTTGTTTTTGAGGTAACGTAAGACTAGTGTTACTTAAGGAGAAATCACTTTTGAAATGGCGATAACCTAAACAGTTAGCAAGGCTTTCTCTGCCACTGTTTTCAGCTTTGCCATTGCGATATTAAGTCAGCTGAAAATAAAGAATAAAAATCACAATAGAAAGGGACATTGTTTTGAAACAAAGAAAATAGACATGCTCAATGTTGTTAACAAAATTCACCAAATGAAAATGTACAGGAAAGTGTCATGGTACCATTTTGCTTTGGCTTTGGTGGAACATCCCCAAGCTCCTTTCTTTTTTGAAGTATTTGCTGGCGCATTCGTGCATCAAACATGCCCTCATCTTCTTCATTATCATCACTGTTGGAAAATTCAGCTGCTGAATCTCTCCATGATGCTTCTTTCTTCGAGCTTGGACCTTCTTTAACAGATAAAGTGCCTTTCTTTGAGCTTAGAGCTTCTTTAACAGATAACTGAATATCCCTAGTTGTTTTACCTTCAGAAGAGTTCTGCATTGATTCAAACACATCTCAAATAAAAAAAAAAATAGACCACTTTCACATGTATAGTGGATAAATTTACCTGCTAACTCGAGAGGATATCATTCTAAAGTAGATCTATTGAAATCATAGAATTGCTTTTACTAAGCAATAATGGTGGGACGAACTCAGCACCTACAGATTTTACAGTATGTGTGACTCAAAGGAGAGTTTTCCTCCTGAATACTTGGAATGTTTGACACTTGAGGACATGGCAAGACCTTAATCCAACAAAAACCAGCACATAAATAATAGTTCGAACCCCAAAACATGCAGTATTGCCAATGCACCTCATATTTTTGTCAGAAACTTGAACATAGATATTATTTCTGCAAAAGTTGCTGTATTTTAAAGATATCTGAACACTAAATCACTGTTATAACACTAAATCACTGCAATATCTACGTGTTCAGCAACAGAATTTCACAAGCATGCACTTCTTCTCTATGCACTTTGTCTAGATTTTTAGTTGCTGTTTGTCTGCCCTTTAATCATGGGTATACCTATTTTTATTTATCATAAGAAGCATCATAGTAAGTATGGCATCATTACCGTTTCTTTACTCGGATTTTCTTCTTTTAGGAGACGAGGATCATTCAATACATCATGACTGCTCTTGATCTTTTGCTTCACAGCTGCCAATTCCTTCTCCTCTTCTTCAGCTTCTTCTCCAAACGAAAGCAAGTTCAGCTTTCTGCATTAAGCAAAGCCTTAATATAGTAACAGGGACAGAAATAAATGTCTTTGGATTCTCAAATTATGACATTATGCTAGGTTGGGGGAACCTACTTCACAGCTTTCTTCTTTGAATCTTTATTTTCAGTATCAATTGCAGGTTTGTTTGAGGGCTTGGGAGTTACCCTTGGAATGATATCTTCAAAAGGGTTCCACAGTACCTAAAAAGGAATTTCAATAATATAACTACGCATTAAAACTTCCTTTAAAATTTGTGCCACAGACTATCATGAGAATGAAGAATCAAAGTTGATGCAAAATGCAAAAGCATATTACATAGACATATCATGTAGCAGATGCAGTTTTTTTTTTAAGAAAAAAAGATGAATAACCATAATATCGGCAATATATCATACATCTAAACATCCATACTACATGCATGTCATTACATGATCATCAATCACAAATTCCTAAAAGATAGAAGTTTGAACAGCTCACAAGTTGTTATGCATTTATAATCTGAGATAAGCATTTCAGAGCACTAACAAGCCTACCTCAACTGATATTATTCTTGGAGGTGGATCTAATGGCCAATCATTGTCCTTATTAGTTTCAACCTCACCAAGTGACAGAAGATTATATACCGAGTCCCCAGTAACCTGATAACCAGGAAACTTAGCTCCAAACAGCACTCAGAATACACCAAAGAATTTCAAACCCAAAAACCAAAACCGACATTACCTTTCCAAAAATAGTATTCTTCTTATCAAGCCAATCACACTTTTCCAACGAGATAAAAAACTGACTCCCATTTGAATGCGGCCTACCTGCATTTGCGCATGCAACTAGCCCTCTATGGTTAAACCTCAGACGCGAATGATACTCATCGGCGAACACACTTCCATATATACTTTCACCACCTACGAATATTGACAAGCATCAATATTCTAATTAACAATATCACCCAAAAAAATTAAAAAATCACTTAAAAGACAAAAGTAATTCCTTCCAAAATTACTAATAACTACAAAATTGAACAAGGAAAAAAAACCCACTTCAATTGTTAAACAAAGCAACAAACTTTAAACAAATTTTTAATTCCTTATCCACAAATTAACCCCCCAAAAAAAAACTCACTAACATTTAAATAAATCCCAATTTGACCAAATTCAAACAGAAGGTGCTATGGCAATACAAAATTCAATCACTAGTAATTAATAATTACATTAACAAACACTACAAATCACCAATCTATAGTCTATATAAACTACAAGAAACCCTAAAACCCTAGGGCAAATCCAATATTAATACAAAAATAAAAAATGCAGCCCGTCAAATGAAACACAGAGAAATTACAGAGTTACCTACCTGTGCCAGTGCCAGTAGGGTCGCCGCCTTGAACAAGAAAGCCCTTAATAATACGGTGAAAGATGGTTTTATCATAGTAACCTTCGAGGCAGAGTTGGACGAAGTTTCTAACAGCTTTCGGTGCTTCTTTAGGCCAGAGCTCGATGTCTAAAGGTCCGTACGTTGTGTTTAGTATTACTTTGCCTTTCGTTGGTGGCTCTGACACGTAAATCGATGACATTATTCAGCAGGGCCAGTGAGCAGGATGAGGGGCAGTGAGTGGGAGGTTGCGGAGTTTTTAATGAGCAAAAGGTGTTTGTGTTTTTGTTTCTGTGAAGTGGTTGCCTTCGAGCTTTTTACGCTTATATATATATATATATATATATATATATATATATATATATATATGGGGGAAATTTATTTTTTTATTTTATTGTGGATTATTACAGTATTTTTTATGTTTTTTGATTTTTTTGTTTTTTTAGTGTTTTTTTAAATTGTCTTTGTTAATTTTATTTTTTTAATATTCATCTAGTTAAAAATTTAGTTTTGTAATTTTTTTTAAAACATCATGAATTGCTATAGTGTTTCTCCACATGGTTTTTTTTTTTATGATTTTTTTCAAAATTATCTGTCAATTTTATTTTTTAATATTGAGTTGATTGAGAATTACATGTGTGATTTTTTTCACAAAAAACTGTGAATTGCTACAGTGTTTCCCCACATGGTTTTTTTTTCTTTTTTTTTTAAATTATATTTGTTGATTTTATTTTTTTAATATTGAGTTGGTTGAGAATTTAGCTTTGTAATTTTTTTTTTAAAATATTGTTAATTGCTACAGTGTTTCCCTACATGGTTTTTTTTTCTTTTTTTGTGTTTTTTTTGTATGATTTTTAACAAAATTATCTTTATTGATTTTATTTTGTAAATATTGAGCTGGTTAGAATTTAGCTTTGTAATTTTTTTTCTTTAAAATATTATGGATTGCTATAGTGTCAATTTTAAAATTTTATTTTAAGATTTTTTTCTTCCCCACATGGTTTTTTTTTTTGTTAATATTTTTTTCAAAATTATCTTTGTCAATTTTATTTTTTTTAATATTGAGTTGGTTGAGAATTACAATTACAATAAAGCTAAATCAAGTGGGGAAAGCATTGTAGCTTTCCTCACAAAACATTGTGGATTGCTACAGTGTCTTCCCCCATAGTTTTTTTTTCTTATGATTTTTTCAAAATTATCTTTGTCGAAATTTTTTTTAATATTAATCTGGTTGAGAATTACAATTACAGGTAAAGTTAAATCATGTAGGGAAGCACTGTAGCTTTCCTCACAAAACACTGTGGATTGCTACAGTGTTTCCCTACATGGTTTATTTTTTGTTATGATTTTTTTCAAAATTATCTTTGTCAATTTTACTGGGGAAAACACTGTAGTTTTCCTCACAAAACACTGTGGATTGCTACAGTGTTTTCCTTTATAGGTTTTTTTTTTCAAAATTGTCTTTGTTGATTTTTTTTTAATATTGAGCTGGTAGAGAATTTAGTTTTGTAATTTTTTTTTATTAACCGATAAGGTAAATCATGTAGCAAAACGCTAAATCATACGGGGAAAGCATTGTATCTTTCCTCACAAAACACTGTGGATTGCTACAAATCATTCTATTCAGTCTCTAAATTTTTTTATCATCAACACAACTTTTTTTCTGTTATGGAATATTGGCTTCATCACACATTTAGTTTATATTACTTATCTAGCACTGGTTCGCAATTATAATACTATCAAGCACATTTGTTTCATAGCTCGCAGCAGCGCGTGGAAATGTCATCTCGTATATATTAACACATATCCATATTAATAGAAAATAAACAAATTATTTATAGTAAAAAAAAGAAAAAAATACAAATAAAAAATTCCCATTCAAATTCATCCCATCTAAATAAATATTTTGTTTGAAAATTACAACACATACTTTGCATTAATACACATTAATTTTAAAAAACCACGTTACAATGTGGATATATTTTTAAGCTAATTTTTAATATAATAAAAGAATATACTAATATTATTAATATATTTTATTATGTCATTTTTTTAATTGATAAATGTGAAGATATATTTATATTTAATAAAATAAATTTAAAAAATAGTTAAGTGACCAATTATAAAAGAGTTATAAATATTAATTGAATACTAAATTATTAAACTAATATTTCTTCTAAATGCAAAAGAAATATGAGTAAGCATTTAACATCCACTTTTTTAAATTTATGTTTTTTTATTATTATTTTAGAGGTTATCTTTTCTTACCAAAAACTAATAATTTAAAAAAAAAATACATTATACAAATACAGTTTATTTTTAACAAAACAGTTTAAAAAGAGAGAGTATTATTTAAATTGAAATAAAAAATAATAATGTAAACTAAAAAACATACAAAAGAGAGTGTATTAATTAAAATTTTATATAAAAAAACAAAGAGAAAGGTTAGGTTGTGTTGGGTCGGCCAACTACCTAGGCCCAGACATACTTAGGCCTATGAACCCAAGCTTGTAAACCCAGGCCCACGTGCTTGGGCATTCCTTTTTATTTTTTTTTTTAAAAACATCATGTTGTTTATTGCCTAGTTCTAGCCATCTTAGATGGCTGGAAAATTGTTAGAAAATCGAGTGTTTTACTTTTAGACCAAAAAAACCATTTAAACCAAATTTTTACATGAAAACAACACACTATAAACCTCAACAAGCTTATTTATAACCTTAAAATAGCAAAAAAAAAAAAAAAACAATTGCAAAGATAATTTGAAACCAAAAAACTTCTCAAGCTTCGATCTACATTTTCTAGTAAAATAAAGACTAAAAACCAGTCTTGTCAAACTCCTCTCATCAAATGGAACCATTTGACACCAAGTTTTGTCATTTTGGTTGTTAAAATCATGACAACTAATAATTTTCTCTCTCTTCCACCGTTTTTTTATGACTTTCTCTTATGCGAACCTATGAATATAAAAATCCAAAAACCCACGGTCAATTTTACCCTATCCAAGAAAGCTAAATTCAAACTTGTAATTGAGATTGAGACGATAATAACTTGTACCAAGACACCAAGACTATAGACAACCAACCCTCACCCAACGCCTATAATCGAGATGAGAATGAGAAGTATAGAAGACGCCATGAAACTTGGTTAGTTATTCAATAAGTCAGAGTAGTTCTATGAGGAACCAAGAATAAGAGCAAACTCTCACACACAAGTTTTATTTCTGAGTAATCAATCCATCTCTTATTAATATTTAAAAAAAAAAAACTAAATACAAGCTAAATAACCATATTTATATTAAGTAAAAATTCTTAAACAATATTAGAAAACACAACAAAAGAGTTCTGTATAAAAAAAAATAATCTTAAATCAACTAGGAAACTAATACAAATATTGTACAATAGTTTCTAGACCTTATCACAAGGATTTCATGTGTCCAATTAACCTGGAATTTTAACTAGATATAAAACAAGACCTCTAGAAATTTGTAGTAAAATAGTCTGATCCAAATATTAGATCGAATATTATATATACGTGTTAGCATAAAATTGTGCATTATAAAAAATAAGCGAAAACCCTCTATAATATCCTTGAATGATAAAAAAAACCTTGTCAATGAAGAAATCCACAAAACAAAAGGAAACACAAGTTGTTAACATAGAAACTCTTGCCAAAATAATCCTGATTTATACTATCAATGCTTTCATTGTAGAAAATGAATCATTGTTAAATAAAAAGTCCAAAAGTCATAAAAAATAAATAGCAAATCATGTACAACAACTTCTATCCTGACTTCAAACGTATTTTTCTTCTCTTATATGGATGAATTATTAGGCCTACCATATATGGATGAAAAGTTTGAGATGTCTAGTTTTTCACCTAACTGAAATCACAATAAAACTCCTCTTGTAGCTTTAAATATGGCCAAAAAGCACATAAAGGTCTTGTCTAGCAGATTTACAACTTGTTAGCCCAAATATTCAGAATTAACCTAATCAATTTCTCTTGAATCCTCTTAGTTTCAAATCTTGTTATAAACCTAATTGATACATCTAATGGATCTTTTGGTGATGCTCGCTGACTCATATTCTCTTTGCCACCTTTTTTGATGAGTTTCTCTCTCATTTCTCTAATTATGGACTAAAAATGAACAAAATAACTTTTAGACCATAATAAAAATGATAAATTTTTTTTAGAATTAGCCATGTATTTTCTTAGTGTTTTACATTTTAGTCCTTCTTTCTTTTAATTTGGTCTTTCTACCATAATTTTAAACTTAATCTCATCTAATTAGGCCATAAAAAGGATCAATCGAAAGACAAAATTGTTTGAGGACAAAAATAAAAATAGATGAAAATTGTAAACCTTGTGATAAAATATACACAAATTGTAAGAAACCTAATATGTTAAATGAATAGAAGAAAATTTATTGTGCGGAGAAGATGATAGCTGATGCGAAACTCGTGATCAAGTGGTCACGCAACCCACACGCAAAGACATCAATTCTCGGAAAGCCAAGTAAATCAGGTTTAATAGGAGTGTGACATAAAGATAACTTGTACCTAGGCATCAGCACTATTGGAAACGGAAAACCCCCACCCAACGAATATTGATTCACGAACGAGAAGTATAAGGATGACGCCACGAAGTCAGTTGTTCTTCGATAAGTTGTTTTCAATTCTTTAGAGAACCAAGAAAGGGAGATTATCTCACCAACACACACACAAAGTGCGGCAAACAAGAAGTTTTATTAATCTGAATATTGCGTAACCTTACATGTTTGGTTATGCTTTTATTTATATTGACTTTAGACTTAAAGAAACCCTAATGAACCCCTCTTAGGTGGACTTATATGAAGCCCACTTACAATTGACCCAAATAAGTAATAATAACTCAAAGACTAAGAAGAAAATAATAAAAATCCAAAAATTATCATCCTAAATATGCTAGAATCAGATTTATCACCCTTAAGAAGTCCCAAATAAACTAGGAGAAATCTGATTTGGAAATTTTGTGTTGATGCCCCCTTTGATGTCCTTGATTAGCTTGGATTTTCTTGTTTAACTTGGACAAATAAGAAAACAAATTTACTCCTTTGTTGCTGATTTAATTACTTTTCTTCCTAAGTTAGGAAAAAGCATTAAATAATCCTCCCCTCTTTAGGAATAAGATCTATCCAACTTCTTTACTTAATTAGGAGAATAAATTGCTGACTTTCTATCCTTGTAGCATTAGGAAAAAAAACAAGCCTAACAAGGCTGGTATTGGGTCGGACACATCAGCCCCTTGTTCCACACGAATTGAGCTCTTCTTGGGCCTGAATTAGATGAATTAAAGGTTGTCCTTCATGCTTCTTAAATGTCTCAAGCCCCTCTAGATCCATTTTGCTCCATATGTTCTTAACAAGCTCATTCAATGCTTCTTTAAGCTTTTTTGCCCTATCTCTTGTAATTGGCCCAATTGACGCCTCCAATGGGTCGTTGGCATAATTACACTTGGTGTTGGGCTAATCCTCATCAATAGCTTTGGGAATTTGAAATAAAATGTTTATTTGGGAAAATAAAACTAGAATATATTCAATGAAAATTTGCAATAACTCAGCTTAAATTTAGAATAAACTGATGGTGGATTTATAGGCAATTTAACCTAGAAATAAATGACTAAATAAAAAAAATCTAATTAAAAGAAAAGAATGAGAAAAGAGATGGTGTAGTATTAAATTACTAGAGAGGAAGAGTTTAGTGGGCCAATGTAAAAATAAAGAAAATATCGGGGCCAATGTATGAATAAAGAAAATATTAAGGCCAAAGTAGAAATAAAGAAAATATTTGGGGTCAATGTGAAAATGAAGGGAAAACATGGGGTTAATGTGTAAATAACAAAAAGATATAGGGCTAATGTGCAAATAAAAAACTATGAGGGCCTAATATGCAAATAAAAGATTTATAGGGGTATAAATAGGAGAGACAGAGGAGGAATCCTTGAAAATTTCTTGAAAATTTCTTGGTAAACACTAAGAGAAACATGGATTTAAAGGATTTGGGAGATCAAAAACACCAAAAAAAAATCAAGGGATTGAAAAGAGTATAGGTTGTAAGTGAGGGGTTTTAAAAGAAGTGATGGGAGAAAAGAGAAAGTAATGACAACTTAGTTTATCCTTACATTTGTCTCTTGATTCATCATACATCAAGAGTATGAACTTCATCCAAGTTGTTGAGATTGAATAAAGATGTGCTATGAGATCTGTTGAAATTGTTAATATATGTGAAATTTAGATTATGAACTTTAGTTGTATGTTT
>Ga0307517_10003031_pt1 | contig 26545 bp, 31 predicted proteins | sample 23_EM_MG_FD_194515 | JGI IMG/M metagenome (GOLD analysis project Ga0307517, IMG submission 194515) | Populus trichocarpa ectomycorrhiza microbial communities from riparian zone in the Pacific Northwest, United States - 23_EM | ecosystem: Host-associated > Plants > Roots > Unclassified | place... | reverse complement strand
CTTCCAGGTACATTCTTCTTCCTTTGTAATCCGCCTCACTAACCAATCCCGCATCCCCTGGCTAGGTTCTCTCGGGGGTCGTGCCGTACGATAACATACGGACAGAACCTCTTATAGCCCTCGAGGTCACACAAGGCCGGCGACCCTTTCGCGCGACAACTGATCAATGGCTGCCTGATCCGATCTGGCATGACATTCAGCGATGCTGGAAGGACGCCCCGCGGTCCCGGCCTTCCATTGGTTCGCTGTATCGGGCGTTCGCGACGTCGTCCGGTCAGTTTGTGCAGTCACCAGGCGGCAATGGCCCACAGGACGGATACCCGCGAGACAGGGGCAACCGTACTTCAGAAAGGCGCGGACCGTTTAAACAGGTGAAAGACACATTGAGTTGTTGCTCTCGTCGCTATTACGAGTGATCCACTCCGTTCAGAAGAAGCCAGCCACGTTCCACTACCTGGTTGTCATTCTTTATTATATGCACAATACTTACCATGAGTAACTACCAGTCGCAAACACGAGCGTAGTTGTACCCACCCCACGTCCAGTGTCTTACATGTATAATAGAGCCTTCCACCGCAGTTCTGTTCCGCCGTAGCCGTGACGAATGAACCGGTGTTGATTACTAGGTCCATCTTCGGAGTCTGAGGTTTCCGGAAGGCTGGCTGCCGCATCCGGGCAGCGGTGGAACACCGTGTCGTCATGAACTACAGGGAACCGGACGGGGGATTTCTGTCCACCTTGTGCCCCGTGAGACGGCGGGGAATCTTGTGTCGGAAATCATCACGATGCAATTACGATGAATGCACCATCCCGGGTTGTCCACCATTGGAATGACCGGAGGACAGCGTGTGCACTTCGGGGCTTGAGCTTGAAGGCTGAGCCTCTCCCCGACCACCCGCGACGCTGTCGAAACGAGTTCGGTCAAAGAACCCTGGCCAAGGCGGACTCGTTACAAGCACAACTTCTTACAGCTGTCCGATACGGCTGAAATGTAGAACTACCCACTATAGGGATTTTACACTGATTCTATCCTACCCTTATGTACAAAAACTCTGTAAACATAGTATTATTATCTCCAGTGCTAGCGACTTAGTCGCTTCCTGATGTTCGTAACCTTTCCTGCGAAGAAGCCCGTGGGGGCCGGTGGGTTACGCGACAATCCACGCAAGACGTTCAGCACCTCTGAAACCTTCGGGCGCAGGCGAGGTTCCTGGTTCCAGCAGCGTTGCATTACCTTCCACAATTTGTCTGAGCACATCGGATGGGTCGGTCGTAGCGGACGATTTCCTTCCATTATAGCTAAACCCGCCATACTGGGTTTACTGGCACCAAACGGGACTGCATTGGTGAGAACCTGCATCGAGACGAAACGACGGTTAAGAAAGGCTCGACGGATGCTAATCTACCCGTATCGTACCTCGACCATGACCATCGCGAACGAAAATACATCCGCTTCCTTACTATATGTTCCACGGTCATTCAAAATCTCTGGTGCCGTCCATGGTACGCTTTGATCGTCGACAAAAGCTCGTTGGGAATTTGGGCCTCGGGGCATCGTGGCGAGACCAAAGTCCGTGATCCGTACCCGGCCAGAGTCGTCCACGAGGATATTTGGCTGTACGTATGTCAAACCAATTGTAATACAGACTGATGAACCACCACGCACCGGCCCCAGATTGCCGTGAACTACATCGTTGGAGTGGAGGTACTTGAGACCGGTGGCGATGCCGCATAACTTGTAGGTAATAAGCACGCCAGCTATCCAGTGCATGAAGAACACCTACGAGGCCGAGACAGCATTCCCCCGGGTTGCTCGTGATGTACTCCATCAGGTTTCCGCCCGAGATCCAACCTGAGATTAGCTGGGGGGAAGGAGTGATAGTAACACCCCGGAGGGGGACAATATTTGGATGTTTCAAGTATTTCCATGTTACAACTTCTTCGTAGAATTTCTGCGGGTTTTTCAGTGTTTGTGAGTGAGAGAAAGTGATGGTGTGGACAACATACCTTCGTAAAATTCTGCCCTGCTGTATCAGAGGACACAAACAGTCTCTTTACCCGAACGTCTGAACCATCAAGAGACCCCTTATGGACGTTGCCGTAATGTCCCCAAACGATTGGCTGGTCGTCAATATGTAGAACAGAGCCTGGAAGGGTGTAGGCCTGTGGGAGTGTCTGACAGATGCCGCACGTCCTCTTGAGTTCACGTAGGCATGTCCGGAAGGCAGGATTGGTCCCGTCAAAATTACCAAGAACCTACGCCAAAGTTGAGCATAGAGGGGGTCAAGAAAATGTAGAGACATGCATTGTCAAGGTATTCCACCAGCCGCACCAAATCCCCATCTCGGAGGGTTTTCTTCCTGTCGAGGATGTTTGTTATTTGAGTGGGAAGTTTCGTGGGATCCTCTGGTGTCAGTCCCCAGATGTTTCGCGGCAGCCCCTTGCTATTTGGTAAAGAGGCCGATTCAACATCTTGAGAGGGGTTGTTATCAGTTTGATGTCAGAGGATAGAAGCGGGGAGTTGGCATAGGGGTGTGATGAGATTTTCCATTCATCGAATTATGATGGAACTAACCTTCACTATCATGACCTGTCACACTGCTGGGACGGCTGTCTGATGGAACCAAGGACCGGTTCCCACCTTGTGCGATCGATCGATCTGCTGAACGAGGGGAATTGGAGGTGAGGTGGAGATCTTGGGTGGAACGATAGAACATACAAGAATTCCTCGGTGTTGAACTCAACTCATCAGCCGTGTCAGAAGGTGGCCGCGAGACCCGCTGCAAACGCTTAAATACGGCTTCTATGCTAGGACGCCTTTCTGGTGGAGCCGCCCAGCACAGCTCCAGTGTTTCCCACAGTTCATCTGTGAACCACACACTTTCTTGTGGTCTCTTCGGGCGTTCGCCGCTGATGACCTTCCACACGACGACCGCGTCCCCAGACGATGTGAAGGGAATTCGCCCGCTGAGCACTTCGTAGATAACCATCCCCAACGCGTAGCAATCCGATTCCTTTGTCGGTCGACTGTTCGGCAGGCCAAACTGGTCGGGATCGAACAGCTCGGGGCCCATCCACCGTGCCGTCCCACCACCCATGGATGAAAGCGTGGTCATAAGGTTCGAAGGGTCCGAAACGATGGTGGTAAGTCCGAAGTCTGCCAAGCGAGCATGGCGATCGCCATCAATGAGAATGTTGGCCTTGGTAAAAAAAAATCGAATCAGGGCAGGTTGGTGACCAGCATTTGAAGAGCCATACCCCTTTCAAATCCCCGTGTATCATCCCCTCCCCATGCATATATATCAACCCCCTAACGACATCCTTCAGCTATAAGAGTCAGGCAGTTATCAGCGGAGAGTAAAGCCGGGGGTAAAACCAGATTCCTACAAGCTCATACCGGTTGGCATCCTGATGTGCCTCGATGAACTCGCTGATGCTTCCGTTGATCATCCACTCCGATACCATCACAAATTGGGAATCCATCATTGTTGCTCCCAACAACGACAGTACATTCGGATGATGGAGGAGTTTCCATGTTACAGCCTCCTTGCAGAACCTCTGCATAGCCACAATCAGCTCATCTATACAGGTTTTCAGAGAGCCACGCCGATAACCCACCTTTGCAATCTTCTCACATTTGTTCTTCGGGAATACCCTCAGAACCTTGACCGCAACGTTATGCCCCTGATGTTCGCCCATCCACACATCAGCGGACCCACCCCAGTGTGGCGTGTTTTCCGACGGGTCGTAGGAAAATGAGATTTGGAGTGATCTCGGGAGTAGACCCTGGCGGCCACATATCCTGCGCAAAGCTCTCAGACACTCCTTTTGTTGTGGTTGTGGAAGGCTATGCGACGCCTAATCAGCGGGGTGCAAAAGTTTGGGTCGAAGTCAATCGAGGTATTCTGCTGAGAAAGGACGGGGGTACCTCATCTATCATATCGATAAAGACCTGAGCGTCATCCTCACGGAGACATTTGACCACCCGAATCTCATTACTGTCCGAGAAGATTTCCGTGACCAGTGAGATACGTTCATCTGTGGTATGGGAACGGCTAATCAAGCGTCTCCATGCCGGTATGTCACTGCACATGAGAAACTGGTCAGGCAAACAAACGGGTGGTTCCAGAGACGAAACGAACAGGCAACACAAGACCTCCAACACTTCTGACACCCGTGGGCGGAGGTGAGCTTCTTGATTCCAGCAGCGTCGGGTCAACGTCCACAACCGATCCGTGAAAGTTTGCTCGGTCGGTCGTGGCGGGCGCCTCCCCTCCAGAATGGACGACGAAGCTTCGGTAGGTGAGCTGTCCACGAATGGAACTGCACCGGTGAATATCTGTGTGGATAGAGAACCACATCAATCCAAAGGTCAACACGCGAATCATCCATGAATACCTCGATCGTGACCATCGCCAACGAGAAGACATCCCCTTCCTTGCTGTGTGCACCCCACCCACCCAAAATTTCTGGTGCGATCCACCGTACAGTGCCGACACACTCGTCCGCAGCGCCCCATACAGAGTTCAGGCATTGAGTAACCATGACAAGGCCAGGGTCTGTGATTAGTGCGCGACCGTTGGCATTCACAAGAATATTTGGCTAGGTGGGCATCAGCACGGTGGTTCAATGATATCAGAACAATTTCTTACTCCCTTGAGACCTCCATGAATTACATTACAGGAATGGAGGTAGTTCAGCCCCTCAGCAACGTCATACAACTAATGATGGGCTCAGTGTCAAGTGGCGTAACACAGCAGGGAGAATACCTACGAGGCCAAGTCTGTCCGCGTCCGCGTGGTCCACGATGTACTCCACGAGGTTCCCGCAAGGCATCCAGTTAGAAACGAGTTGGGGAGGGTCGATAGTGGCACCCAGAAGGGGGATAATATTTGGGTGGTTCAAGCGTTTCCACACTACGGCTAGTTGGTTGAAGACCTGTTGGTTTCGTCAGCACTGGAGAATGAGAGGGACAGTGCGGCCGTCGAGACACCTTCTTGGCCCTCTGCGGATCTTCGTTGGAGTATACCCGGACACGTCTTATGCGGACCTTTGCACCATTCAACATTCCTTCTTGCGCGTAACCAGGATCTACCGATGGGCCGATCTGCAGGGAACCTGGAATCGTTGATGATTTCGGCAGCGTCTCATGAGCGCCGCATATCCTTCTGAGTTCATGTAAGGATGTCCGGAACGCGTGGGTTGCAGGATCGAATTCATCAAGAACCTACGATTACGGTGAATAAGGAGTGGGAAAGGGAGGTCTGAAGACTTGCATTATCTAGGTACTCAACGAGCCGTGCCAAATCATCATCCCAAAGATGCGGAACGCGTTCTCGATATTCTTTCCCACTGATGATGTTGCGGAGTTGGTTATAAAAGCGGGGCGAAGATTCGTCGAGGTCGTAGAGTTGTTGTAGGGGATCGGCCTGCGAGATCATTGAGAGTGTAAACTTGCGGAGATGAACAGGTTACTCGTGGCCGCTGAGAGCGCAGTAGACCCTTACCTTGCCTGGTCCTCGAGTCTCCTACTAGATTCGGTGTTTCGCGGTCCGTTACGTGGCTTTGGTCATAATTGACCCAATCGCGAACTGAGGCAGGATATCACGTCCGACGATCCGACTTGAAAAGTGGAGGGGGTCACGTGGTCAGCAACCCTCGTCCGTGCTCACCGGGGTCTTAGACCTGTTCAAAGGGATGGGGCACATCACGCGTCGGCTACTGGGGTTGCCGAACGGTCTTCACTTCTAGAAGATTGCGTTGTCGTGGGTTCACGAGGAAGACTTCCACTGGACGATCGACCTGGTCGAACGGCGCGGGTAAGACAGACGGGCGATCCTTCCTGCCCAACAATATCCCTCCGTGCACTTGGGCAAGTTGATAACGAGATCCGTGTCCTGCCCCTGGCGTTTAATTTACTTTGACGGATCCCCACACCGCCCGCCCGGGGTCCTCAACCGACTCTCCACCGTGATTGACGATGGGACGAAAACCCCAGTGGTCTCTCCTCTGTGACCGTTCCTCTTCAAACCTCTTGATTGCCGACAATGCAGAAAGCATCGTCGGTCCGGGGGCGGAGGACCTCTGCGCCGCCGTGGATGAACTTGGCCGATTTGGGGAAATTTACCCTCCTCATCACCTTGGGCATCCCCACCATTCCGCCGTACTTTAGACGTATGACCATCCCCATGGCGTTGAAGGACAACCAGCATATACCAGAACGGGGAACAGGTGGACACCGGCGAGCTCATGGCTCGGGGGAAGGGGGTGCGAACGACGGATAGGACACAACGAGAATTTCGCCACCACGATTGAGCTCTCCCCCATCCGTTCACCCCGGCCACTGCACCCGCTGCGTCCTCGAAATTATTGCCTCTTCCCACTCGCAGTTGATTGGGGAAAGCTAAGTGGGTCTCATCGATCGACCCCACACCTCCTCACTGACATACCGTATTAGCGGCCCCATCACGACGCTTCCCCCACTGCGAGATTATCTACACCCGAGGGACTCCGGCTTATCCACCCTTCTCGTCACTACCGAGCTCTAACATCTCACTCGTCTATGCGCTTGGTGGCACCTTGAACGTAACGGCGTGTGCAATAAGAGGGAAAGCTGAATGAATGATATTTGGGGTAAAATACAGAATCTTTATATACCAAACGAGAGGTGGGCCATAGCGGGCCACGGAGAACGGAGTAGATAACTATGTCATACTATATGATTTAACACAAGTCCGTATATCCAATATCCTTGTTGGCCGTGCGGAGACGGGCCATGGTGGTCGTTGGCCGTGGTCGCATCACGCGCCTGATATTTCCAACAGAACGAAGGTGTGGTTGAAGTCGGGGAAGTTCGTAGAAGTAACGTCGGAAGCATTACTCGCCCTTGAGGTTTATGGCGAGGCAGAGAGTAACCAGGAGGAGTGCGGGGAGCTTTTCAGGTGTATCGAGACGGGACCGACTAGGCCCGTCCCACGGGTTGGGTTGGAACATGGTGAGTCTTACGGTTCCCTCTCCCGGTTTTTTTTGTCTCGGTCATCGCCCAAGTTCCCATCTAGAGGTGACCAAAATGAACATCATATCTCGAAGGGACTCCCTATAATACACCTATATACAATGTTAGAGACCGGCAACCATTCCAAATTGCTTCACGGCGGGGGCAATCGGATGCTTTTCTCAACCCTTTCAATCCACGTCCAGAGTAGGAGTATCAGACTAGATGCACGGAAATAACACACAGCGCAATGTTGCATCCATGCCTAATGTGATTTTTTCGGAAAGGCGAACTCCGCGCAGAATGCTTACCCCGGAGGTTTCGAAACATATACCCTTTCTCAGCGGCCAGGACATTATAGATGTCGAATTACATCACACCCCACAGGCCATTGAGCATCCCACCCAACACTGTGCTCAAGATCACCAGAGGATCGCGCATAAAACTTGGGACAGGCGCTTTTCATCCTTTATGTCCTGACTGTACGCTCCTTTCCGGGGGTTTCTCCACTCGCCTCGATCACTGGGTTGGGGAGACATTCCGAAGGAAACATGGATTTCTACTGTTCAACGAGTCTCCGTCTTTGATGGCAACTCGGGAGTGAGTTCACCCCCGAATAAGTCAAAGAAAATATCCGCGTGCGGTGAATCGTCCTGGAGAGCAGAGAAAAGGTCATCGTTCCCGGCCGGAGTTGATGGGAAGGGGTTCTTCATATGTAGATGGCTCCGACCTCAGACATGAGAGAGGATCGTCCTGCCCATTACTCGCGGCGTCTTTCTTAGGCGAGCTCGGTAATTGAACGGCATGCGCATGCAAGAGGGGTTTCGGTTGATTTGCGAATACGAGACATCGCTATAAATTATTGTGTGGATCAGAGCTACTAATCGATGGTTGCAGTTAACGAGGTGGAATGAGAGTTGATTCTTTCGCTTCTTGAAAGGGAACGGAACCATCAAAACGGCGGAAATGAGTGACTGTCGGAACGGGGGCTTTGATATAGGTGAAGTCACACCGCAAAACATGTCGCGAAAACCGGTGGTAAGCAAAGTGGAATCAGGAACTTGACGTGTAGGCAGGATGGGGACGTACAAAGTTGAGGCACAAAGTGAGAGAGGTGAGCCTTGGTGCGTTTGCGCGATACGGCGGCAATGACGTAGCCCAAAGTTTCGCGCGTCGAGTGGTAGGGTGAGGGGAGTACCGATGCGAGTGGACGGGGGAATGTGTCGACGGAAACGGAGGCTGAGTTGCGGTGGCGGGGCGGAAGGCCGCCCGGGGGTGGAATGGGGGGACTGGCTGTCTGGGACCTGTTGCGATAGTTGATCCCGTCGAACGATCTGGCGGGTCTCGTTAGTTATCCCTACGACCGCAAGGGGGGGAGTCTTGCTGTTTTAGTTCTGGGTTTCAGTGGGGAAACAAACTGGACGGTCGGAGTAGTAGTTCAACGTTCAACGTTAAAAGGCGACCAAGGTGGGGGGGACCCAGCGAAGGTGTGGTTTATTGTTCGGAGGTGGTGGCGAGGCGAGTTGAGGCGTCGCCGGAGGACTTCCGGATGATCAGGTGGAGGTGTCGGGGCCCTTCCGACCCGTCAAGTTTCCATTGCTCTTCGGGCATTAATTACGCTGTTAGGGATGATGGGAAGAGTGAAGTTGTGAGACTGGTGTAAAGCAAGGGCCGAGTACTAAACGTTGGACGGAGGAGTGCCTGATTCTGGCCCGCGTTCTCCCACCCCAGTCTGATAGTTGATGTTGAGGATGGATTGGTTATCACAGTGGAACAGATTGTGGTGATTCGAGAACTTGGAATCGCGAAAGGAGCTACCACCCTCCTCCATCAGGAAAATGCCGAGAAGAAAATGTAAGCGCCTAGAATAAGTAGCCGGAAGTTCTACAGTCGAGGCGCTCATGGTATCGACGGTAGGCTCCAAGCGCATCGAAGCTCGTACAATTGCGCCCGGGTAATTTTACCTCGTCTGGCTTGTTCTGCGGGCGAACTTAGTTCCCCGAAGCGCGTCGATTGCACACAATTGCATAGAGTCCGACTCGAGATTTTCGTGATGGCGCGCCACGTCCGATAGAGCTAGCGCTCGGCCGGACCCAAGCACACTCTCTTTTGTCACATTCTGTTCCGTTGGGCGACTTCGTACCCCCGTCCCGACGTATCGGGCCTGCATCCTTCCCCCATTGCGACTGCCTTTAAATAAATCGGGTGGGGCCTCTGGTACATGTAATTGCCCTCCTACCTCCCCACTTTCTCGCTACTCATGACTCCAGCCAAGAGTGTCCCCCTGCGTTCCCACAATCCCTTGAATCAACTCCGCCGCCTCGACGCGTCTTCCTCCACGTTTCACGATCAAATCAGCAGCATACTTTGTGGGGAGGAGTACAAACGATGGATGTCCAACCTTCAAGGAGATGATCTGGCGGGGCTGACCGACTATCTGGACAAGGTACGCCACTATGTCTCACTTGTTCGATCCCCGCTCAACCTACAGTAGATTCTTGATATTCTCGACCCCTCCAGTCCTGCCTTCCGGAAGTGTCTGCAGGAACTTAGACACATATGTGGTGCCAGAACGATACTACCAAGATCGAACACAGTCCTTTCTCAGATTTTGACTGTTGGGGAGCTTCCTGTTGTCTCGGGAGGTTCTGGCGATATGTACAATGGGTTCCTCAACGGATCGATGGTTTGCGTCAAACGCATTAGGGTATACTCCAAGGATGGCCCTCAGAAAGCCACAAAAGTATATTATTGACGCCATCGCTGCGGGCCGTTACTGACATCACTCAGGCTTTCTACCAGGAGGTCGTAGTGTGGAAACGCTTGGAACATCAAAATGTTGTCCCTCTCCTCGGCATCACTTCCGCTCCTCTCCAGCTTATTTCAGAATGGATGCCCGGTGGAGACCTGAGGAAATACGCCAAGAAGCACCCCGACGCAGACAGACTTGGTCTTGTAGGTGCCCCTCCGCTACGTTTGACCCCACGCTTACTCCTGTAACTAGCTATCTGGTGTCGCTGACGGCCTTCACTACCTCCACTCGCGTAATGTAGTTCACGGAGATCTCAGGGGGGTACGTGAATAATATAACCCCCAATTCGTGACGCTCCTGACACGTGTCTAGTTCAATATCCTCATGGACGCTGCCAACCACCCACGGATAACGAATTTTGGTCTCGCCACGGTCACTCGAAACTTAGATTCAGTACGAGACACCTCAGGCGATTGGGGTCACGGCACGCGATGGACTCCGCCAGAGATCCTGAAAGAAGAGGGCACATACAGCAAGGAAGCGGATGTTTTCTCCTTTGCAATGGTCATGATCGAGGTGCGCTACGAGTGGGTTATCCGCGTCGATGCTCGGCTTACTGTCATCTCATGTTACCACAGGTATTTACCGGCGCAGTTCCGTTCAACGATCGCCGACGTCTAGCGGCCGTGGTGACAATAATGGGTGGCGAGCGCCCTCCACGACCGACCGACCCAAGCTGCACAGACGGGTTGTGGGTATTGATGGGACGCTGTTGGAACCAGGATCCTCGCTTGCGCCCACGGGTTTCAGAGGTGTTAAAAGGTCTACGTGGTTCGTGGATTCTTTCTATTTTGGCAACCATACATCCATTGGCCTCACCATTCCCTCGTATGTAGCTCCACCTTCACCCGTAAAACGCCTCACCCAGAAGCTCGGTTACGCTCCGACTGTGAAAAAAGCGCAACAGGAGCCACCCGCTGGACACAAACCAAGAGGGTCGGATCCCCCTTCGCTCCACAACAAGTTCATACCTGATTTTACAGGTGGCCTTCAGTGTGGCCGGGAGCGGGCGGCCAAAAGCGCTTCGGAAGACGCGCCGGATGGCTACACTAACCAAACTTGTTTGTGACCCAACTCATTACAAGCCCTGTTAACTTACCGATCAGACTCTCCAGCCTGGAAAAGATTACTCAGCAAAACTCTCACCACACCTGAGCGCGTCTCTCTGATCACCGCAATCTTCTCAGACCACGATCAGGTCGAGATACAAAGACACCTCTCTCGGGCCGACGCCCAGACTTTTATCGATATGATGGACGAGGTGATTCTCTGTAATAAATGACGGTTGAATGGACTCTGACTCAGACCTCGACTCCCTGTCCTCTCGTTGGTTAGGTGATGAATAGTCTCGCACCACAGATCCGTAGGAAGTTTCTGCACGCAGTATACAGGGTCTGTGATCACCAAGCCCTGATTCCGCGATCACTGGAAATTCCACTTTGTTATGACCCGAGTGAACGACCAGTATGCTATGGCGGATTTGCGGATGTGTGGAAGGGCAAATATCGCGGAAAGGAGGTCGCAGCCAAGGTTCCGAGGGTACACACAAAGAGTGACCTTGGGCGAATTCGAAGGGTGGGTTGTTTGTGGTGTCCCTCGACTTGTAATGTGTATCAACAACTGACAAAGCCTCATAGGCTTTCTGTAAGGAGGTTGTGGGATGGAGGTCCCTCTGTCATCCGAACGTGTTACCGTTGTTAGGCGTGACGACGACCGGTGATCGGCTCGTGATGGTGACGGAGTGGATGGCAAATGGTAATATCAACGAGTTTTTGAAGGCGAATATCAATGCGGATCGGTTGGAACTTGTATGTCTTTCCCGTTTGAGTCCTCGCCTTCGCTTGCTATTGACAATCACGTATCTGCTGCAGTTAAGAGATGTCACTAAGGGATTGATCTATATGCATGACCAAGGGATAATTCACGGTAATCTTAAAGGGGTACGTTTCCGAACCCCTTGCCAGCCTCATGCATACGCCTTACCGTTCCTAAGACGAACATCCTGATCAACAACAATGGTCACGCCCGCTTAACGGACTTCGGTTCACTCACGATAGCCCCGGACCAGTCGACTGTGGTAACGTCATCCGTGCAGGGCGGGGTGATTCAATGGATGAGCCCGGAACTCCTGTACTCGGAACGCCTCGGCCCGAGGGATGGTCGCCCAACGGAGGAATCGGATTGCTACGCGATGGGGATGGTGATATACGAGGTTCTCAGTGGGCAGATACCGTTCTCCCCATCTATTCTCTCCGCTGTTATTAGGAAGGTTCTAGAGGGCCAACGTCCCACGAGACCTCAAGGGGAGGAGGGGAAACTGTTCACGGACGCTATATGGAGACTGTTAGAACTTTGCTGGAAACGTCGACCAGGCGACCGGCCAAACGCAAGAGCTATACTTTCATGTTTAGAAGGGAATCCCCCCTCTGTGTGGCCATCTTCCAACACGAACGATGGCGACCAGCTAGATATTACATTGAATGATTCCGGTACGCATCCCCACTCCACCTCAGCCCCACCCTTGATTATCCCTGCGGTGTGTTAGGTTCATCCTTTTCGCGGCCACTGAAAAAATGGAAGGACGCTGAAATAGGAGTCATTGACAATTTAGACAGGGTACCCTCTCTCCGTCAACTCCGACTCCCACCCACTGATCCTGCCGTAGACCCTAGATTGCCTGAGCCCCACTAGTGCCGCCTTCAGAGTGACATTTGGGAATCTATTGGGAATCTGCGTATCTAAGATGCGTTTACCATCATCACACATTTTATCAGCCGACCTGCTCGACACCGGCGGGAGCCCACTTGCCCTCGGCGGGTACTCAGAGATATTTAAAGGGACGTATGCTGGGTTGGAGGTTTGCGTCAAGAGACTGAAGGACGATTCCACCAGGAGTCCGGAGAGAGTCGTAAAGGGACGCGTTTGTCGTGATTAATCGCTTACTGTTACTAATGACCCCATAGATGCTTTGCAGAGAAGTCTTGATATGGAGGCGACTGATACACCCTAACATCGTCCCTTTCAGGGGTGCAACTCTCAGCCCTCCCCAGATTATATCAGAATGGATGTCGGGTGGGGACCTGACTACTCATATCAACCTGAATTCAGACGCGAACAGGGTCGCTCTTGTAAGTCCCCCCGGCTGTCTCGTTCCCCCAGAAATGCTACCTCATTGTCCATGCAGTTGGTCGACGTCGCAAACGGGCTCCACTACCTTCACCTTTGCGACGTGATTCACGGAGATCTCAAAGGAGTGAATGCCTCATCGTTACCAATCCTTGTGGTCGTACTCATTGATTCCTACAGCTGAACATTATGGTGGATGCTTCTGGTTGTGCACGGATAACGGATTTCGGCCTTGCTCAGGATCACGGCGCTGTGGGGGGAACTGATACAACAGCCACTGGCACTGCACGGTGGACCGCACCCGAGATTCTGGAAGATAAAGGGACGTTGAGCAAAGAGGCAGATGTTTTCTCGTTTGCGATGGTCATGGTCGAGGTAAGTTGCGGATGATCCAACGACTACCGGGGGACACCCTACCACTAAGCGCCTTTACATTTCAATGAAGGTCTTCACTGGCGCAGCCCCGTTCCACCTACATCCACCTCTTGCGGTGTCTGTAGCCATGATGCAGGGGGTGCGTCCCCCGCGGCCCCTCCACCCAGCTCTCACGGATGAGCTATGGAAATTGATGCAATGTTGCTGGCATCAAGACCCTCACTTGCGGCCAGGGATTTCGGAGGTGTTGGGAATTTTACGTGGCTCGTACGTTCGTTTCGTTATTCCATCCACAAGTTGACTTAGGTTGTGGGTAGGGGGACCACCAATGCCTCGAGACAACCGTCTAGTGCTGGGGGTATGTTCCTTTGTTCTCTTTCTGTGTTGGTCCGAAACTGACCTATCAATTGATGATTCATCAGTAAAAGGTTCTACGGTTTGGGTTGCGATTCAATGTGAGCGTCTGAACGAGACTAAGGAACTCAAGGAAATGCACGAGGTACGTTTCGGTCCCCCTCTCTTTCAGCAGAGCATCGTTCTGATTCTACCGCAGTGGGCACATCGGTGTGAACTTTGCCAGCGGCAAGTCGATAGACTCATGGATAACGCTGGGAACCTTGATCGATCGAATTGTCAGAAATGTGGACAAATGACTGATAGCCCCGTCACCGCATCTCGACTCCCGGAATCCGCTTCTATGACCAAACAAGAAGTTCTGAGTGTGCCTCAACGAATGAGGCGTAGGTTACGGAGTATGTGCGGTCCCTACCCACATCATTGATTGATGGGGCTCTGCCGTTACTCTGTTGCTGTCGCTGAAAGCGCTGGAGGACGGATGGCGCTTCACGGAGTTGAACCTGATCTACACCTATTGTGGGTTCGGTTTCTGTTTGGTGAGCTGGGAACAACATATCTATTCCCACGCTGTGGGGATAAACGTGCATTAGGGAGAAGTCGCTCGTGGGGATGATAGCTGTTCATTGCACTAGTAACCGATAACCGTCCGTAGGGCTCCATCGCGTACGCATCGCAACAACGGTGCCAGTATTCTGTAGTATTATTTGGGGCAAATTGTGCATGCCGTTCGGCCAATAGCCAATCGTGAACTTTCTGGGCCGTGTAAGAGGTGAGGGCGGCACAACTGGATTTCAGTGACCCAGAGGAAGCGGTCCACATACTACTGTACCAATCCGACCAACTCGGTGGGGGGGGGGGTGGTCGGTGAAAAGAAATAACTGGGGCCAGCTACAGCGGCGGTGGGCTGGATGACGACAACAGCCGGTCCGAACAGCACCGTCACCGAATTGAGTTATATATCCTCGCCTGCCGGTGGATGGGTTTCATTGTTTGCTTCGTTGAACTGCTACTTGTTATTCTCACCTTAGAACCGGTCAAACTGTTCTGGCTAAAGTAAATCGTAATCTTTGCACGGCGAGAGGCCCAGCGATGGTCAGCGTAGAAATCGCTCTCGGCCCCCTGCTACCGGCCTGCCTTGTCATCCCATTCGGCGCCGGATCTGTCTCTCAGTCGCGGAACTCCTCCGGCATAGGTCCGTGAACTCGATCACGGTTAGTTCGGGGAAATTATCCCGGATCTATGGGGTTCACCACCGACACTATTCACGCCACACTTTTACTAAATCTGACGATCGCCCAGTGGGGATCTAATGTCATCGTTCCGCTCAGATCCCGATGGAACCGTACAATTGTCACGAGAATGGGCGCGGGGGCACAAACAACATCGATGCATCGCCAAGTCGAGACCGCTTTCGCCTGCCGCCGGCGGTGATCACGCTCCTAGAAGCTCCCAGAAGTCGGATGTGCCGAAGACGCACAGTATCCGTCTCACGCGTGAGGACTTGAATGGTGAGTTCGCTCCATCGGTGGTGTCGCACATGCGCCGGTGAGCTGAAAGGATCTCTATGAAGCCCCTGGGAGTGTTGAAAAAGAGAAAAGGTGAATTCGAAATCACAAGGCTCAGCGCTGAGTACTAGGTAGACACACCGAAATCGCAGACGGATCCTTGACCGTTCCCAACGATCACCTCCTGAGCTCTGGGAACGCGAACGGTTCAAAGAAATAGCGGGGTCAATGTAAGCACAAGGCTACTAGGGGACTGGACAAATCCATGAAACGCGCGAGCGATCGAAAAAGTGAGAACATTTTCGGAGATACCGCGGGAAGCAGTGAGTGATGACAACGGCTCCGGAAGTGAAGGGGAAGGGGAAAGGGACACTGTGAAGAAGACGCAATGAAAGCCGGCCGCGAGTCACTTCGTTGGACGTGGAACGAAGTTCCCGGTACGTTAGTCCAGGGCCCTGGCGTGCAGAACTATATGTGCATCCGTATAGAGTTTGGTCGGCCAAGTAAACTCGGAGCCCACCTGTTGAGTCGTTCCATATGGGGTTCACAGGTGGAATGTTTTCTGACGGGTCGTATCAATCTTCTGGGATGTGATGTCGAACGTTTGCCACTGAGGGCGTCTATGGAGCTAGCTAGGGGTGTTTGCCGGCTGATTTCATGAATTATCTAGGGCCGCAGGGGGATATCGTTGGACATCGTTTCGCGTGACTATGCCGATTCGATTGGCACCCTTGCTTTGGATTCAAGATTCAAATGCCCATGACCGTATTGCACAGCGCCCGAGGCGTGGTATATTACCAGGATACCCTCCGTTTGAGAGTCATCCACTCTTTGCCTCTACTGCCTTCCCACCAATTCGGGGATAGCAATGGCGGGAGCCCACCTACCCCAGGGTAAGTCCTAACGCCGACAGGCATGGGTGCGACAACTGACGAACACAAGACCCTGAGCTCGCTGGCATCGGGATCGAGCCGCAATTAATCCCCTCCATCATCGCCGTCGAATCAGAAGAGCGGCAAACGAATGATTCCAACCCTCTATCCACAGATGACGCGCAGACAATTGCGGAAATACTCGACAAGGTAAACCCACCTCTTTGAACTCTCCCCCCCACGTACCAAAGTCCCCGACCAGGCAGTGTCAGCGAAACCAGAGTCGAAGGGCCGGTGGATCAACATCCTGTGCAAGCTTTCGCGTTTGCATGGTGTCCTACCTAGATCGTGCTTCTTATCCGGAGTTACGTTGAGCGATGAGGACCCACGCGAGATCGTAAGATCCGTGCAGGTTTGGAAGGGGAAACAGGGCGGAAACCAAGTATGCGTGAAGGCCTTTCTGCTACTGGGTCCGGGAGCAGATGGGACCAAGCAGGTGTGTAGCGGTTCCCTACCGGGGCGAGGGGTAGGCTCAACTCGATTTCTGTCAGGAATTCTACCGTGAGATCGTACGATGGAAGTACATTTCGCACTCAAATGTACTCCCCTTCCTCGGAGTCTCAGAGGGGTTACCTGGCCTTGCCAGATTTTGTATCATCAGTCCTTGGCTGGAAAATGGGAATATTCTCAGCCATATCAATAAAAATCCGGACGCTAACCGATTTGAGCTGGTGAGCTTCCATCGGGGTTGGCAACAAAAACCCTCTGACTACGTCCTCCGCAGCTTGCACAAGCTGCCCGTGGTCTCAATCACCTCCATTCACTGGATATCGAGCACGGCAGTATTCATCCTGTGAGATTCAGAGGTTATCAGAGACAAACACAAACCGATCATCTATCTAGGGAAACATTCTTATCAATAGCGACAATGATGTCTGCCTCGTAGACTTTGGAATCGCGGTGATCATGACCAGTTCCGCTGCCACAGGATCCACGACCGGCCTTAAGCCCGGCTGTGCTCGTTATATGGCTCCAGAACTACATAGCCTTGGGTTTGGGGAAGAGTACAGATATTCGAAGGAGAGCGATGTATACTCCCTCGCGATGACCGCCTTCCAGGTACATTCTTCTTTCATTGTGGTTCCCTTTGCCGACCAATATCCCATCCCCTGGCTAGGTTCTCTCAGGGCTCTTGCCGTATAATGACATACAGACGGAATCTCTTATAGCCCTCAAGGTTAAACAGGGCGTGCGACCCTCTCGCCCGACAACTGATCAACGATCAACGGCTACCTGATCTAATCTGGCAGGCTATTGAGCAGTGCTGGCAGGATGCGCCGAAGTCCCGGCCTTCCATTGGTTCACTGTGTCAAATATTCGCGCCTGGTCGACCTGAACAGCCATCGGATAGCAACGTCCCACTTCCGCCACCCATCCAGCCCAGTCCTCCACCCATCCAGCCCAGTCCTTCGCCTATCCAGCCCAGTCCTCCACCTATCCAACCCAGTCCTCCACCTATCCAGCCCAGTTATCCACCTATCCAGCCCAGTTATCCACCTATCCAGCCCAATTCTCCACCAAATAGGGACAGCACTTCAGAAAAGACCGGATTTCTTAAGCGTGCGAAGAACTTTTGTTGTTCTTGTTGGTGATTCACTCCGTTCGGCGGAAGCCAGCTACGTCCCACCACCAGATCATCCTCCTTTGTTATACCCACGACAATTGTGACACCTATCGCCGACAACCACTAGTCACAACCCCAAGCACAAGTGCACCCATCCTACATCCGGTTGCTCACGCATATAAGGAAACTTCCTATCGTAGTCTTGTTGTAGTTTTAACGAATGAAGTAGCATTGACTACCAGATTCACCTCTGAGGTCTGAATAATTTATGTCCCGCCGTATTTAAAATTTACCAAAGCTGGGTTCCCCGAATGAGCAATGCACACCTGCCTTGGTTTTATTGGCGACTCCCCCGGGCTGTTCGCGCTTCCGAGTCTTCGTCCCAGCTCCCTGCTTCTTAACACCAGCAGATATCCTCCCTGTTCTCGTTCAATGGTCACTCCACCAGAACGATGGACCCGGGATTAAAAGGAACGAGGGACTTGGTATACGGGAAAGGACAACACATTCTCGTGTTCGCTATCTCCTTTGTACCATACTCTATGAGCAATAAAACTATTTCTTAATTAAATTCTTACCAATAGCGCTCCTTCCAGCATCACAGAGCGACAGCGAGTTAACCTTCCGTGAACGGATACAGGATTACTGGGATCATGCTGTAGACGAGGGGAGATGGAGTCTGTGGTGATCGATCGCCACAGCGACCACGGAACCTCACAGCAGCGGGACGGTTTCGCTGATGCCAGACAGAGAACCACCATCTTTAGTTGCGCTGAAACATTGACGTCGAGGACTGCCCCGTTGGAGGCGACAGGCTGGCGCTGATCGATAATCCCTGGCACCCAAACATGAGTGCCGCATGTGTTCCGCGTGTTCCAAACTATATCACTAGGACCGACTCCGGTGAAGTGGTCCGTCGTCCGCTCCCCTCCCCTCCCGCTGGCTCGAGGATCGATATGCCTGACGGAACAGTCTCACAAGGTGAGTCACAACCTCCACCAGCACGACCGTGGTCCACTGACAAGAGAACCCTTCGCTAGACTTCCCTCCTATCACTGCCAAAGACCTCGCTGATTTGGGCGTCGAACTGCGGCTTATACCCTTCGTTGTTTCCACTGCATTGCGAGCCGAACAATCGCCAAATGGCTCGCCACCGCTTAGCCCAACAGAAGCAGAGGATCTTGTCGAAATCCTTGACAAGGTGCGCCTTCATTCACAAATTTTCATTCCTCCCGCCAAATCTCCCACAACCAGGTTCTGTCGTCCCCCATGGTGAACCCAAGTCTGAAGAATAAATGTTCCAGGGTCCTACGCAAAGTCTCGCCTTCACACGGGGTCTTGCCCAAGTCATATATCCCGGCTGGGGTCATATTAAGTGACGCCATCCCTTACGCTTCTGGAGGGTTCGCGGATATTTGGAAAGGCGAGCTGGATGGGCACCAGGTGTGCGTCAAGGCTTTCCGGACACAAACCACGGCGAATCTAGACAGAATCAGACGGGTGTGTTGCAGTTCCCCTGTACCGATGAGAGTATGAGCTCACCCCGATTACTACGATCAGAGGTTCTACCGTGAGATCGTAGTTTGGAAGTACGTTAAGCACCCGAACGTGCTACCTCTCCTTGGAGTTTCCGAACTGTTCCCATTTTGCATAATCAACCCCTGGTTGCCAAACGGGAGCATCGTCCGGTACATCAAGAGTAATCGTGAGGCCGACCGGTTACAGCTCGTAGGGGTGGCCACCGGAATCAACGAAGCGGGACCATCTAATCTTACTTTGGGTAGCTCGCACAAGCCGCCACTGGCCTCGAACATCTGCATTCGCTGGGCATCGTCCACAATAACATTACTCCGGTAAGAGGTAGAGGTTATCGAAGGCAAACGCATGCTAATTTTCGGCCCTTGACCACTCCAGGGAAACATCTTGATCAGCGAGGAGGGTACCGCGCGCCTAGGAAACTTTGGAATAATGGGAATCATCGTAGATCCTGCAGGTGAAGAGTTAAACACCACGGCGGCTTCCGAACCAGCAGTTGTCCGTTACGTGGCTCCAGAGCTACTGGATCCATTGAAGGCTATGACCACGCTCAGAAACCCTCAGAAAGAGAGCGACGTTTATTCCCTTGCGATGACCGCTTACGAAGTAATTTTCTCCCCCATCCCGCGGGTCGCGTTGCTAACGGACGCCCCCTCCCCACAACCAGGTCCTCTCGGATGATTTACCGTATGGCTTGCGACGGGAGAGCGTTATAGCCTTCAAGATTGTATCCGGGGAGCAGCCGCCCCGTCCAAATAACCCAACAGCCAAGCATTGGCTGTCCGGTCCAATTTGGACAGCCATTCAATGTTGCTTGGACAAGGACCTGCGGGCCCGGTTGCCTATTGGTTCCCTACGCCTAGTATTCGCTGGACCGGAACCGGAACGGGAGAAAGATATCCCACACATGGTGCCGGTCATTGAGGACGGTAAATGCGGGCATGATGTAACGTAACTCGCTGAAGAATTCATTCTTTGAACCTACTTCAGATACGGTGACAGCGCGTATCCCACCCCCTGAACCCGCGCGCTCAGACCCACTACTCGAGGAAAAAAAACCGGCTCAAGGTGGTGCACAACCTCCAACTAGACTTGACACCGGGCGCTCAAGTGCGCCTATACAGTCATTACCGGTTAAACCCAAAAAGTTCAAGGAGAAAGTTCTGGCCGCGATCCGAAGTGTGGTCAAGTTTTTATGTCGTCGTCGCTGATGCCCCACTGTGTTTAGCAGGAGCACGTCGAATCGGCTCTTAGCCATGTCCTCTATTGTTACGTTTATTGAATTGGTTTAGCTACCTGTGCTCATCAGGGCGTTTCCGATCGAATCTTAGTGTAGTGTTTTTATAATGAAGTCTGAGTCTGCTGAGACCGAGGGACTGAGTGACTGTCCGTAGGGTTACACTGTGTACACACGATCCTAGATGAATATCAGAGGACTTTTAAGGGAACTGTCAAGACCCCGTCCGTCGTGTCGGGTCACGGGCAGCCTGAATCTCGGCTACTGGCACCCTTCTACGATGTTTAGAGATATCTTTAGTCTTACGGACAGTCACTCACTGTCCGTTAGGTCGGGATTATCCCTATTTCTTCTGGAAGGGTGTCGGTAGCCGAGATTCGCGCAGCCCACCCGACACGACAGACGAGGTCACAATAGTTCCCTTACAAGTCCTTTGATATTCATCTGTGTACTAATTGCTACGATATCCATTCCAGAAACCTGAATGTAATGCGGGTGGGGAAACGATCTTGCATCGGACCACGGTGACCAACACAGGATCCATCCCCAACGAGTAATGCATAACGAACACCCCGTAGTTATACAAGTTATCTTATGTTCCGAGTCAGTGCGGCATGGGTTAGATAGTGAAGTATGGTTTTCACACCCGGTCGAGCATCGGTACCCACCATCCAGCAACGTTCGACAATCCTCTATAACCCATCAGTAAACCCAAAGCTGGCCGACTCATCCGGTTTTTTCGGCCGCACACCTCTGAGGACCGCCTCCATCACCACGTAACCCACCGGGATATCCCAATACGGCACTTCTTGGCAAGTAACCCGGGAGGCTCAAGCGCGAATGCGTGTCACGAACCTCGTAAACAACCATTCCAAGAGCATAACAATCGGACTGAGTTGTTGGCTGAGAATCTTTAGCCCTGAATTTGTCGGGGTAAAGCGGTTCAGGGCTCATATACCGGAGCGTTCCCCCAGGAGCGATAGATACGAGGGGGGCGTCTGACGCATCGGGAGTGCCTTGATGCTTCGCGCGGACGATGATCGAGAGTCCAAGTCTGCCAGACAGGCGCGACCACCCCTGGTGACGAAAATGTTTGCCTATTCGAGATGAGTGGGTGAACCGAAAGCGTTGGAAAGTTTACTGACTCCTTTCAAGTCTCCATGCACGAACTGGAGGTTATGAATATAATCCAGGCCGAGTGTGGCGTCTACTAGCATACGAAACCAACCACGCCGACTTCTGAGAAGTGGACCACCATGACAATTCGAGCACTCACGAGCTGTGTCCGGTTGGCGTTCTTTGTACTCCTGGACGAATTCGCTGGCGTTCCCGTTGTTCACCCGCTCGATGAAGTTCTTCGTATGTAGGGGGCTTCGAAGTCAGACGTAATGTCTGGGAGATCATATAAGAGGATCACCCTACAGCACAAAAAGTAAGAGGGATGGCACTCCATTACTCGCGGTGTCTTCCTTAGGTGGGCTCGGTGATTGGACGACATGTGCATGCAAGAGGGGGTTTCGATTATTCTGCGAATAGGAGACATCGTTATGAATGGTTGTGTGGACCAGAGCTACTGATCGATGGTTGAAGTTAACAAGGTGGAATGAGAGTTGATTCTTTCACTTCTGGAAAGGGAACGGCACTAACAAAACGGCGGAAATGAGTGACTGTCGGAACGGGGTCTTCGATATAGACGAAGTTACACCGTAAAACATGTCGCGAAAACCGGTGGTAAGCAAAGTGGAGTCAGGGACTTGACGTGTAGGCAAGATGGGGACGTAAAGGGTTGAGGCACAAAGGGTGGGAGGTGAGCCTTGGTGCGTTTGCGCGATACGGCGGCAATGACGTGGCCCATGGTTTTGCGCGTCGAGTGGTACGGCGAGGGGAGTACCGATGTGAGTGGACGGGGGAGTGTGTCGACGAAAACGGAGGCCGAGTTGCGGTGGTGGCGCGGAAGACCGCCCAAAGAGTGGAATGAGGACTGGCTGTCTGGGACCCGTTGGGATAATTGATGTCGCCGAACAATCCGGTGGCTCTCGCTGGCTGTCCTCACGACCGCGAGGGAGGGAGTCTTGTTGTTTTAGTTCTGGACTGCAGTGGGAAAACAGCTGGATGGTTGGAGCGGTGGTTCAGACCTGGGCGCCAAACTGGAGACTTCAGTACTTTCTGGACGGAAACCGCGATGCCGAATCCACATCTCCCACTAGAGATCCCTGACCACATTGTCGACCTCTTTCACGACGCCTAAAGAACTTTACGTCGGCTCCAGATCATGGGTTTCACACACCCACTTTTCGCCCGTATCAGTTCTCCCTTCCCACAGATGTCGGATCATGTTAGGAAACCCTTCCGGATCCTTCTCGCCTGCGTACCACACGCCCACCCTGTCAATTTCCCGTCCTTAGGTCATCGTAGCAGGAGGTGGTTAAGTTCAAACATTTTCTCATGGTGTGCACTTGGAAGTGGAGTGCGAGGCACGGAATCTTACCGACTCGCGGGTCTCTCTCATCGGAAACACTTATCCCCCAGTTATTCGGCGACCTGATTGCCAATGGCAAGCACAATCTCTTCGGAGAAGTTATAATTTGTCCCCATTAATCATGTTATTGAAAATATAGATGTGCAATAATCCAGCACACGGCAACCTGGAGGCCTCTTATACCATCCCACGGATTCTCACTCACCCTCAACTCCCTCGGCGCGGTTTTCAACACCCTCCCAAACTCGCAGATTTTCAATTCCGCTGCTGTCGTTGGCTGTCGTCCGACCCTGCCCGAGCTTACTGGGACCTTTGAGCTTAGCGCTTTTTGATGGAACCTATCGCGCGTCGATCGCCCGGCCTACCGAACGTTGTTGTGGTTTCACGCGGAAGGCCTCGAACGGATACTTATATTTCTCGGACACGCTTAAGCATTACACTGTTATGCATCACCCGCGTTGTATGCTCGTCTCGTTTCTGTTCCGATTCGCAACTCACCTTCGTTTGCGGGTGACCGTACCTCCGTTGCTATCCGCCTCTCAAAAGCGATAAACTCGGATAAGTGGTTCTCATGCCTGTGGGTGGAAAAGGCACAGCTGCAGCTTATTTTCACTCCCCAGGTGACGCATTAACCTCAGAACAACTCTTACCGTAAGAGGAGTCACGCACAGAAAAGTGGGAACAGTTGAGCACATCCGGCAGTCATCCAAGGCTCCGTTGCGGTAGCGCTCATAGGGCGAGTGAAGATATAGGCCTTCCGCTCTCAGCACCTGGTGCCAATGTCTCCTGGTCGGGGATCTTCCAGGTGGATTGTATTAGTTATGGTGGCCAAGCTGTTGCGCTCGCGAGGACGGGACACGATCGCGGTCCGGTGGCACTGACAAGGCCGAAGGAAGGAAGTATGATGGCGATACTGTTGGGAGATGGGGCAATACACTGCAGTTTTCTTGTGCATGTCAATGTTGTTAATGTCGTTGAAACAAGCACACCCTACGATTGCCGAGTGAAACACAAGTTTGATTTGAGATGACTGAGACACGGGGAGAGGGTGTGTCAACGAGGGTGGATAACGCGAGGCAGGGATGGAGACAGAGGTTGTCGATGGGCAATTTGTATGGCAGACATCGTCGTCTCGCATCTGATAATCACCAGACGACGACCCCCTGTCGGAGACCCAAATTTTCAGGACAACTTCTGCTCCGATCTCCCCCTGACCGCTGCGCTCGGCTTTCTCCTAGTAGCTACCCCCACCTTCCCTTCTCATCTCTGGCGTCCCCCTGCACTTGGACGTAGAAAGACTGACCGCGTTCACGGATTCGTGTCGCTATAAGAAGGTTGTTCACTGGGGCTTTGACGTCAGACTCCTAAAATACAGAACAAGGCGAAATCTCTATTGCGTCTCACGGAGGATGGTCTGGTTTACACCCGAGCGCATTGATACGCTAACTTTTGAACTGGCACATTAACGGTCACCTTCCTTCCTGTATATCCTGCGACTCGGCGGCATCAAACTGCTTATCACCCAAAACCCATAAGGCCCCCCCAGGCGCTGTCCTCGTTTCCGTACCAAGCAGCACGGATAGCAACCGTTCACGGGTGCATGAGTTACCGAAGGACGGAAGCTCCAGCGGTGGAAGAAAGCCAAAGTCCAAACTATCGTAACAGGTGAGTAACCATCCACGGATCCGTACCTACGACTTGCTGTTCGTGAGGTTGGTCCAACTCCGAGGCGTTCCTGGCGATGTGATAGATCCCTCCTTCGCTTCCCGTGAGACGTGTACCAATACCACTGGGAAGAATGGTCCCTAGTCTGACTAACGGTCAGGGGCTCCGTCAAAGGTAAGATGACATGACTCGCACGATTTCCCAACCCTCGTGCAGCTATCTTAGTCTCTCTGGAAATCAGATGAGCACGGACCTCAACAAGGAGTGGCGTCTCGGGGATTTCCTGCGACGGAACTGTAGCGTGACCGAACTTACTATTCACAGCGCCCCGAGCCCCGGAACGGAGGCGCTGGAGGATTTTCCGGGAAGGAGACGCTAGCTCGGAGCATCATAAAGGTCCGTAGTGGGTGAGTGAGGGAGGTTTCGCCGGATAGGAGATGTCTGGTGGGGGCAGCCACAGTACAGGGATGCGACTGTGGGAAGAAAGACGGTAAATGCGACCTCAAGGAAGGTGTGATTGATTGTTCAGAGGTGGTTACAAGGCGAGTTAAAGCGTCACCGGTAACGGAGAACTTCCGATGATCAGGTGGAGGCGTCACCCTTCCGGTCCATCAAGTTTCCACTGTTTGTCAAGTATTGCCGGGGATGATGTGAAGAGTGAAGTCGTGAGATTGGCGCAGAGCGAGGTCCGAATACTAAACGGCAACAGCATTGGGCGAACAGTCCCGTTCGGATCTGCATTGGGAAAGGGTGTGTTGTTCACGGCATACTCGATAGAGGTTTGTATATGAGTGGCGATCATTTCGTTCGGGTCCGGTACCGACACCCTGGATTGGACGTTGATGAAAATCGGACGGCTCACGAAGGTGAGGAATGTGTTCGGGTCTTCATTATATTTCCTTATGGACACTCGACCAAACGCACTTTGCTCCTTGTGACACACGGTGAAGAGCCGTCGCGCAAAATACTCGTCCCCCACCGGCCCGAAGAACTCCTTGGGGGCGGAATGGAGGCTGGGGTGCAAGGGAGGGATACTCTTGCTTCGACAGTCATCGAACGAGGAAGACGCACCACTTTTGATCGAGTTGGACAACTCCAGCTGGGCCTTGTCCTTGTATTCAATCCGGAGACGACTTTCGGCTCCCGTCAACGATTCGAAGGCGACCTCCGTCCCAGAATACCCGTTGTTCCAGTGGTCCTATGTGTGCAGGGCCGAATCGGTTGGACCATATGTCTCATTAGTGCCCCCGGGCATTGGTCATGGGGGAGAATGTCCGACGCACCGGGTCTGCGAAAATACGTTCATCGATCACCTTGCTTTCATCATGACCGCCTTGTGGATCGGGTGAGGCCTCCGGTACATATACCCCCATACTTTCCCACTATTCACGACTCCAGCCAAGAGTGCTTTCCATGCCTTCCCGCAATCCTTTGAATCAACTCCGCGGGCTCGACGCGTCTTCCCCCGCGTTTCACGATCAAGTCAGCAACATACTCTATGGGGAGGAGTATAAACGATGGATGCCCAACCTTCAAGGAGATGATCTGGTGGGGTTTGTCGACTATCTGGACAAGGTACGCCACCATGTCTCACTTGTTTGTTCTCCGCTCAACCTACAGTAGACTCTCGATATTCTCGACCCCTCCAGCCCTGCCTTCCGGGAGTGTCTGCAGGAACTCATACATATATGCGGTGCCAGAACGATACTGCCAACATCGAATACGGGGTTTTCTCAGGTTTTGGCTGTTGGGGAGCTTCCTGTCGCCTCGGGAGGTTCTGGTGATGTGTACAATGGGTTCCTCAACGGATCAATGGTTTGTGTCAAACGCATTAGAGTATACTCCAAGGATGGTCCTCAGAAAGCTGCAAAGGTACAGTGTTGACGCCACCGCTTTCTCCGTCGACCGTTGCTGACAAGACTCAGGCTTTCTACCAGGAGGTCGTAGTGTGGAGACACTTGGA
>Ga0307517_10003030_pt1 | contig 26546 bp, 32 predicted proteins | sample 23_EM_MG_FD_194515 | JGI IMG/M metagenome (GOLD analysis project Ga0307517, IMG submission 194515) | Populus trichocarpa ectomycorrhiza microbial communities from riparian zone in the Pacific Northwest, United States - 23_EM | ecosystem: Host-associated > Plants > Roots > Unclassified | place... | reverse complement strand
CTTAATGTGTTTTTTGGAGTATTGTGGGACTTTAGGAATGGAGTTGGTGTTTTCTTAATAGTGGTAGCCGTGAGGGGGTGGGGAGCTGCCAAGACAGGTGTCGGGTTACTAAGCGACCTCTATTGCACTCACGACGCCGGGCTGGGATGCTATCAATCTGGCATTCAATACTACTATGATATTGTACATCCTCTCCTACTACCCCCTCACGCCATCTCCAGAGCTAGCACACGCCATATCCTGCTGAAGCTTGAATGATGAACTGGAAGTATGAGTCTTTTTAGGGCATCTCGTGCGACGGGGGGGTTAGTGGACTTCATGCTCTAGGAAGAGCAGGGAGGAGAGTATGTCTCGAGTGACGTGGTGTGATCTTGTCCACCCTCATTCAAAACCTAACCACTCTCACTACATCTTAACTTGCTAAGGTTTACAGTTTAAAAAAGATTGTATTTTGATGCAACAAAAGGAGCTGAAATTGTCGAATTGAAATAATGAAAACTACCATGACAAACCGTTTTGAAAGAAGGAAAAAAAATGAAAAAGAAAAGAAAAGAAAGGAGGCCACCCAACTCCATGCGTAATAATATCATGCAAATTTATTCCTCCTTATCGACCTAAATTCTTCTCTCTAATAAACACACATGAAACCACCGAGAAGAATGCTAATACTGTCCCTAGCAAGAATGCCTGTACGCGGTCAGTACCACGCTTGTGGAGAAAGTGAGGGAGAAAGTACCAAATGCAACGCGTTTTGATAAGCGGTCAGAACAAGTTCCGCAGTGGCTGGTGTGAGGGTGTTGATTGCGCTGAGGGACGAGCGGACTTTACGGATGATCTGTTACGCAAAACTTAGCATCGAGTGGAGAAATAGGAGCGGAGGGTTCATACCTCATCAGCATCAGCCCCATCAAGGACCCTGGTTAACTCCCTTCTCAAGCTTCCCTGCACAAGCATAGAACTAACGCTCACGCCTGTAACCTGACCGAGAGCTCTGAATAGATAACTAACAGCAGTGGCGACAGCCTGATCTTCGTGTCCCACCGCGGCAATCAACGCAACGAGAGTGCTCGTAACAGCCATCGAACTTCCGAACCCCATGCACACGATACCGGCGCAGATAATTGGCGTTGAGTTCCCCAGTATACCCGTCGCTAGAAACACTGGGACAGTGCCGGCGAAGAAGAGTGTGTATGCAAAGACAATTAGGTAGTAGTACTTTCCCGTCTTCTGCATTACGAGTCCGCCAAAGAGTGAGCCGGATACACCTCCCGCAATTGCGGGGACTAAGCGGAGACCAGCAGCGCCGGCGGTGAGGGAGGACACGGCTTGATAGTAGAGGGGTAGGTAGAATAGTACGGACATGTGCCCTGCGAAGCAGAAGAAGTTCGATAGGTAGACACTTAGAACAGTTCTTCCTTGAACAATGTGCAGTGGAGCGAATGGCTCCGTGGCAATCTTGACCTCGACAAGACCGAATAGAGCGAATAGGACTAGGGAAGTGCATAATGAGGCAATGACGTATGTATCCTTGATCGAGATATTTCCACCTCGGTCCAGGCCAAAGAGGAGGGTGAATACCGCGAGCACAAGGACACTAGCTCCCAGGAAGTCAACGCGCTTCAACTGAGCTTTGAAATTCGTTTCTTGGGGGTTGGCCGAGGAGGGGAGATGCAGCGCCACCGAGACGACTGAGATAGCAAGCATTGCGACGGGGAATTGACCCAAGAATGACCTTAATATCGTATCGTATTAGTCTGTATATTAGGAAACAAGATTTGGCACCGCGGTGTATTCTTACCATCTCCAGCCAACGCCGTCCGCCAGAATTCCACCTTTAATACCTATCAGCTTTGCTCAATCGTCACTCTACAGGGAGCAACCAACCTAAGGGCGCACCAATCGCAGCTCCACCAGCGAAAACGATATTCATAAGACCTTGAAAAGTTCCTCGAGACCTTAACGGTACTATATCATTCATTAATATAGAAACTATTGTTATCATACCACCTCCGCCGATACCTGCGAACGCCTACAGGAGCCACGAATGAGTATAGCCCACGGTACAACAAAACTCTAAGGTAACATACTCTCGCAGCAATCAACTCCCCCATAGACCTCGCAAGCCCACAGCACAAGCATCCGATTCCGAAAATGGCATAAGAAAACAATAACGCAGGTTTCCGACCGAAAATATCACTCAATTTCCCATACAACGGCTGAAAGCTCGTCGTCGTAAGTAAATATCTAGATCACCAAACGAACAGTCAGTGTACATTACTACCCGCCCCGAGTAATAAGAAATACACACGCAGTGGAAATCCAAGAAGTCTTATTCAACTCCTTCATATCGCTTCCGATAGCTCCATATGAACTCACAACAATAGTGTTGTCCATGGCTGCTAGGAAAACCTAGGACACACGGGCCGTTGGTTAGTCACAAAAGAAAAACATAAAGAGCCTGTGGTCTTCCTCGGGAACGAGCGAAAAAAGCAAAACAAACCCCGATTGCCATGGCAGGAAGTATGAGCCTTAAATTCACGCCAGGGATCTTTGGACCGTCCGGTGCGGTTGACGCCGCCGCAGAATCTTTGATCCGTGCTTCCTCGTCTGTTGGAGGGGCATGTTTGTTGATGTGAGTTGCCGGCTGCTCAGTGAGCAAAGGGGTTCTTTCGTCATTGGGCATTTTTAAAGAGACCGAAGGGGAGAGGGAGAGAAGGAGAAAGGAAGGAGGCAGAGGGTCGGGGGGGAGGCGAGAGAAGAGAAAAGTAGAGAGAAGCGGAGCAGGGAGGAAGGAAAGGCAAGGGAATAAAGGGCAGATTTGGAAGGCCTACAGTGTCATTCGGGGCGGTGGAAGCTTTATAGAAAACATGCCAGAGTGGTGGGAACCCGTCGGACGGTGGCAGACAATAGGCTCACTAAACACCCATCTCTATTGTATCCCTTTAGGCTACGATCACAGCACACACAGCCCCAGAAGAAGAACAAGAACCAGTTGGCAGTAATACCGGTACCAGCAGCGGGTGGGTTCTATTGACAATCTCATGTGGTGGTGGTGGTGGTGGGGTCACACCCAAATTCTCCCAGTTTACTGGTGGAGTTAAGGTGCGGTAAGGGCAAGCAGAAACGGCCGTTAATCCATTGACCCATCGCCAAAGCGTCGGAAAAGCCATCTCATACTCATACATTACATTTTCCCGTTTACGGGCAGTCCGCCGTCCGGAAAGAGGGAGGAAGAAGAGGAAAAAGAAAGAGGGGGGATTTTAGTGCGTGCATCTGCACAATGTGCTGTACAGTCAGTACCTCACAATACTCCTTCTGTGCAAACGTCGCGGGGAAGGGAATAGGCGAGGTGGGCCTATTCCGTTTTTTGATGATTTGAGGCGGCGATGGATTGGATGAGAGTTATCTTCGCCGCGGTGGCATCCTGTCCGTGGAGCACTCGTACAGTTCCATGCATACACACTCGAGCACAGTACTCGAGTACTGTACTCGGGTACAAGGGTAAGTCGGGCGCGGTGCCACAAAAAGTCTTGGTTTATTGCCTGTTCTGGGTGTCGCCCGACTTTTTTCCACCATACAAAAAAAGCCACAAAACGGGGTTGTATGGACAAAAACACTAGTTACTTTATATGGGTGTCGCCCGACTTATGGTACCCCCCCGAGTACATACATACATACATACTCGAGTACATACAGTACTCGTAATGTCCTGACGTTTGTGAACACAACTGCTATTGCATACCGCCAAAATTCAGCTTTTTTGCCCTGATCTTGGCACCATGCAATAGCAGTTGTGTTCACAAACGTCAGGACATTACGAGTATAATACATACATACGGACGTACAGATATACTCGAGCACAGGCACACATAAAGTCGACCAATCCTCTGAGAAAAAAAAGTGGGTGATGGCACCCAACCATCTGGATAACTCGCTACTCAAGCACCGACCAATCCGAATAAAGACCCTGTTGTCCGGAGACGAAGTGAAGTGACAACAAATCGGTACACCAAGTCCATGATTCGACGAGCATCCCGCCCTTGCATGGCCACATAAGTGGGTGCCAGTAAGTACTCGTACTATACATAGTAAAGTATCATAAGCCCAAGAGGTGAATGTCGGTATGCCACGGGATCGCCTCTGCCCGACCTTTTGAGTTCACTTCATCTCGCCCTCTCAGCTATCGCACTCGTGCCGGGGTGAAGGAGGGACTAATCTAAGACGCAGTCGTATCGGTCAAACTGCCATAGATACGACTTCTGGAAACTGAACTCCTGCTCTTCCGCGATCGATCGGCCTTCCCGCCTATCGAGGGCGGCCATCCATCCATCCGTCCCTTCACCCATTGGGGATGTTTAAGGACTGATCCTAGTATCTAAGTACAAACGGGAACCAGAATTGAAATCTGAAAGAGAAAAAAATGAAAATAAAGAAAGAAAGAGAGGGAGAGAGAAGAAGAAAAGGTGCTGCCACTGCAACAAAGGTATAGAGTGCCGTAGTGCTCATTGAAGCAATAAAAAGTATCCATATCATACACCAAGCTTTAGGGAACCCCAGATAATGCCAACATCAACGCGGGGATCTACATACAAGTCAGAAAGCTCGGACTTGGGGATCATCAAATAAGCTGGTCCCTATTGCACCACGTTGGACGGATGATAACTCCGCTTCTTATAAAGCAGCGTGTAAGCCTCCATGCCATTTCACTCCCTAAAACCTCCGTTAGAGAGTGCTTAAAAAGTTGGGCAATCCCTCCGTCAGCCACTCCTCGTGGCGAACCATTGATCCGTTCTTTTCTCGCACCCGAGCGCGATTAGTCCAGGTTGCCGGATGAAACGACAGTGCCGTGGGTCTTCTGGTGGCGTTTCATTTGATCTAAAGAGCTGAATGTTAGCAATCTGAGACTTACAAGGTTCTCGCCAATTCGACCCATTCGACGAGTACCAAAGGGGATCTCGCGGAAATGTACCAAGCCTGTGGAAGGATCTATCGCAACCGAGGAAGCCGCATCGATGTTGCCCGACTGGATTGTGCGCTATTAGATGACGGTAATTGTTAATATCTAACTTTCCATGTCCTATATCTGCGCCACCACCCGCGACATCCCCAGTCGGAGGGGGGAGAACTTACTCTTGCGGTGCTTGGAGAGATTACTACTTTCCGAGAATCGTTTGCCGCATCCAGGGAAATCACACCGCAGCGGTCGCTCTCCAGTGTGGACCCTCTTGTGCATCGTCATAGCTGACCCTTGAGCAAATTCCTTGCCACAAACCTATCCCTCAAAAGTTAATATTACCATCCTCTTCCAAAGAGCCTTAGGAGCTCTAGAGGAGCGGAATAGGTAGTACATCGCATTTATAGGGTTTCTCCCCAGTATGGGTACGAATGTGCTGCTGTAAAGCTTGAGGTGCGGAGAATTCTTTCTGGCAAAACGGACAAGTACAGCTTTTGTCTAACGTAAAACAAGACTGTTAGAATAAGGATACTAAGGTGCTTCAAGGCATTATTCTTACAGCCGGTATGTGTCTGAATGTGTCTTTCCACCTTCCCCTTCTGACTAAAAGGCTTATCCCTCCGATTGCATCCTTCCCAGAGGCAAAAGTATCCCGTCTTTTTTCTCAGTGCCGCGATGTGGCAATCCTTTGCGTGCTGTTGCAGTTTTATGGCATTGTTAAATGTCTTCCCACAAAGGTGAGAATCCCCATCGGCGCCCGCTTCCAACCACTCACAAACTCTAGCCTCTGACGGAGAAGCCTCAGCCTCAGTGTCGGGGGAAGGAATGTCATGGGGTGTTATAAAGTGCTCGGTGTGAAGGTGTTCTTCCAAATCACCAATTCCATGAGCTTCGGTGTTGCATGAGCCCCACAAACACTGCTCTGTTGGCTCCTCCAGGTGAGTTCGTAGATGTGACTGAAGATCTGCATCATTCTGGAAAACGGCGTTGCAGCCCTTCCACAGACAGACCGTTTGATACACATGAGGCATATGCAGGTCCTTAACATGATCTAACAATACTTGACGGTCCTGAACCTCTTGACCACAGCCTGACCACTGACATACTAGCTCAGCATCATAATTAATGTGACTACTATTGATATGATTCACCAGAGAATTATTATCCATGAATCTCATGTCGCAACCATCATTCCAAAGACAGCTGAGCTGATGGGCGGCACACCCGTCGAACGTAGCATCCGTTGCTGCGTGATGTTTTGGATACGGATTATAGTTTGGGGTTGGTATTGGCATGGAAACTCTTCGACGTTTTGAGGGGGCAGAATAGTGCTCATAGTTATTTTCGTAATCCGGATTAGAATTTTCAAAGAAGGCACTCGATGAGCGTGAAGAAGCCGAGAGAGTATAAGGAAGCTGTCGAGAGTGAGACTGAACGTCCAGATTTAGAAGGGTTGGCTCTACATTTGAGTACGGTGCATGTGACCGACGCGCAGACGGTGACCATCCGACAGAGTTATCAGTTTGAGCACTGACAAACGCGGAAACCTGAGGAGTCCCAAGGACCGAGTGACGGTAATCATTAACTGGACAGTTGGATTGGCATGAAGCGTGGCATCTGGCTTCTCCACACCCCTTCTCCTGACAAGAGTCTTCATGGCGATAGCCCCCCATGCAAGAATTCTCCGAACACCTCTGGTCCTCAGAACAGTCATCTTTCTGGCATATAATAGTCTCATGGCAGACATCTGCATCCGGACACGATGTACTGTGGCAGTCTCGATCTGAACCCGACCCCTCAATACATTCCTTCTCGTCACAGATCTCCACCTCGATCAAACACCCGTCGCTGCATTCTCCGCAATCGTCATACTCGCAATCGTTTGTGCAGTCGCCTTGGTCGCAACCGGTGGAGCAATCATTGGTGCACAGAGGTTCGACGCGAGGCTGTATCGGTAGAGAAACCGGAATAGTAGTTGCCAGGCCAGTGTTTGGCCCCTCGGTAATTTTCAAGGAACACATAGAGCCATCATAGGGAACATTAGCTAGAGAGGTGCTAAAGAGAGAGCCAATAATGTCTAGAGACGGATCGCATATTGGTAGGTTCTTGTGTTGGTCGTTCTGATACTGCTCGCTCCTGTCCTGCCCAGGCTGGTGATGGTCGAACAAAAGATGTTCATGAGGGACGGGCGAAATCATGATAAACCTCGCTCTCTTCCGACGAGTGCCGGCTGTTTGGAGTGGGGTGCGGGAGTCGGGGTGATAAGCGGTGTGGATACCGGCGAAAAGTGAGGGAGGGGGAGGTCGGTGGTCAAGGGAGAGTGGGCGCTGTGTGGAAATGCTGGTGCGGGAATCATACTGAGCCGGCATTATGGCGGCAGATACGGGCACAGCGAATTCCTTCTCTCTTTCTCTCTCTCTCTCTCTCTATCTCTCAGTCTCTCTTTTTTTTTTTTTTTTGTTAGGGGTGGGGGAGGAGGGTGAGGGAGGGATTACAACAGAACTGTCCACCAAGGTTCTTACGGCACTGTGTGCAGCACGGGCAGTGGTCAGAACGATGCGTAGCCCTGAGAACGGACAGTACCGGTATTGACAAGGCTGTCACACTGTCACACGTTTTTTTTGTCGCACGAGCATAAAGGCTTGTCACGCTTCAGATATTCGTGGTGATACGGTACCGGTGGTGCTGGGTGGGGTCTTGCCAATGTTATTGTGGGTCCTGTTTGGTAGCTGTAACCGCCGGTACTGCACACACTGTATCACGGCTTATGCAGCGCATATCATACATGGTAGACTTATTGTCGTTATCAGATCAAGTTGATCGAGCCATTGTGCTAGGCGAGAGGCATTGACCCCACAGTTAAGTCATAGAAAAAACATTGCGGTATTAGACTATGCTTCCACCCATATCACATCGCTGTACGAGCAGAACGAAAGCCGAAAAATGTGCTGTAAATAGCCCCCCGCTTGCTCAGATGCAACATCCACCCTAGATGCTCAAATGCACAAGTTATAGGCATAAAGAACCCGAACATAGGGATGAGGAATTTGTATGGCAAATTGTCTGTGCGTGTCTGACCGCCCATACAAAATTCGGACTCAAATGTTCGGTTTCTATATGCCTGTAACTTGTATGATAATACACAGGCAGTGTTCGTACGCCGGCGTAGGCCTGTCGACCTAGAGTGATTGGAAACGCTTTGCTCCTTTTGTAGTCGGTCTAAGACCTCTAGAGTCCAGCCCAATAACACCTAGCTTCTGGCAATGTGGAGATCTGGTGGGAAGCCTTCTTTGTATTTCAGGCCAAGAGACATCTGCTAACCCCGCCTCCATTCCGCCCCGCCCTCCAGGGATGCCCCGTTGTCGCCAGACGCAGAGGTGAGGGTACGAGTACTCGAGTAGTGGAAGCGGAGATCTGGTTTGGTGGTTATCTGTTATCAGATCTTCAGATCGGGCCTTTCAGAAGAGTTGCACAGATGATATCATAATAATATGTTAAAGGTGCTAGATTACAGATGAATGCGGAAAATGAATGAATGAACGAATAGATAAATAAAAGGAAGCGGAAAGGAAAGGAAAAAGACCACGCGATGATTGAAAATTCAAATACTATAAATTAATTGGTAAATAGGCTTGCACCAACTTATTAACAGTATTCAATCACAGTTCTTGAATCTTCTTTATATATGGGATCATACGGTACTTACAGCCTCCTTCCTTTGAGGCTCAAAATCTATGGTCCGGTAGCCTCGGTAAGCGAGGGAGAGGATGTGCGTTGATCGTACGTCGTCTCTGTGCGTGTTGCACACCTTGAATGGACAGGTCAAAAACAGTCCTCGCACTCCTCCGTGCTGAAACATGCACGCAACCCCGCTCGAATCAGGCGTAGGAACAATACCGTACCCTTGGATCACCCACCTCATGACGGTGCCAAGGACCAGTGAAAATCCTCGTAAACAAACCTTCCTTTTCCCATCCCACCTTTCTATCAAACCCACCGTGCATCATCCCTCCCCCTCTCTTCGAATCTTTACTGATCCATCAATCAGCCGATCGAAACATAGCAACAATGGCCATGTCCTTCGGCCAGCTCCTAGCTCGCAACATCCTCACCTTGACCAGGTCTAATCCCCTTCCCCTCTGCCGTATTCATGCCATCAACCGCTTCATCGACAACCCCTTGAAGACAGCAGCAATTGGCATCCGCCTCCAGTCTACTAAGGCCTCGTCTAAAGCTAAGACTACTACTGCGGGTGCAAAGAGAACCGCAAAGAAGCCTGCCGCCGCCGGAAAACCCGCCGCTAGGGCCACTCCAAGGGCAGGAAGGACTGCTACCAAAGCGAAATCCGCTGCAGCTAAGAAGAAGAAGCCGGTTGCCAAGAAACCAGCTGCCAAAAAGAAACCCGCCGCAAAGAAGAAACCCGTCGCAAAGAAGAAGAAGGTTAAGGATCTCACTCCTAAACAATTGGAACGCCAGAAAAAGCTTTCCCTCAGGGAACGCGTTCTCGAGGCCCCTAAGATCCCAACAACCAACCCATATTCTACCTTTATAGCTCTTGGAGGCGGCCCCATAGGCACGGAGTCAGCCGAAAAGTGGAAGGCACTTACTCCCGAGCAACAGCAGGTATGTTTGTTTATTCCGTGGATCCTTTATATAATATGATATGCTTTTTATATAACCCCACTACATGTCCCCCAGTGTATGTCGGATCGGTCACGAATTGGCTGACAGTGATATGTAGGAATATGCTGAAAAGGCCAGAGATCTTCGCAAGGCCGGTGTCCGTCATCATGAGCAATGGGTCAAGAGCCAAAATCCCCAGGAGGTTTACAAGGCCAATAGGGCCCGCAAACATCTCAAACGCTTGGGTGGTAAAGTCGCTGTTCTCAGGGACCCCAGAATACCTAAGAGGCCCCTCCCCGTCACTGCCGCATTCTTGAGGGACCAGTGGCGCGCTGGCACATTCAACAATCCAGACGGGACCAAGATGGATGTTGTCGCGGCTGTGCGACTCTCTCGTGATCTATACCACAAACTTTCTGCTGCCGAAAAGAAGGTATCTATCTCATGCCCCTTAACAGCAGTTTTGACACAGCGAAGGGCCAGATTGGACATAATATCTAATGTGATTTATTTACTTCCGTGTTCTAGGCCTACGAAGACCAGTTTGCGGCGGATAGAGTCATCTACAAAAAGGTGATGGATGAATTGATCGGGGATCTCAAAAAGCTTTGACCGATCAGATTGAATAACATAAGAGGCTTGGACTGGGTGCACATACCGAGACTTGCTTTTTTTTGTTCCTTCTTTTTTTCGTTCATGTTGCTTCTCGTTACGATCATGTCGTAGCCCTGGTCATCACTGTAGTATGATAGTTTGCTGTTGCTGCTGTAGTGGCGGTGGTATTTCATGGTGGCTGCCAGAAGGCTTTTTCTTCCTTTTTCCTTTTTCCTGACGTTTTTTTACTTTGATTCGGGAGAAAGTAAGTCAACTGAAATAGGACCAACCAGCCTTAGGTTTAGCGTCAATAACAAAACACTCTTTTTCTTCCTCTCCTTTCGTTCATTTTTTCATTGTACAATGACGGTGAATCATAGTACTATACTAGTAGCACTCGGGGGGTCATCAAAGACCAGAAAACAACCCTTGGGATCAGAGAGGAGCGTATGGGATCAGTAGAGATAGTTTCTCGGTTCTAAATGACCCCCCGAGTGCAAGCACGAGTACAAGAGCGATAGCTAACCCCTGCTTCACATTGAATTACCGAGTATAACCCGTTCTCTATCAAACTTTTCGTAACTTGAAACCATCGCACCATAGCATGTTGAGTATTAGTAATCAGAAACCTCTGCTCATCCACAAAACCCACGAATAAAACCTATCAACCACCAACGATACCATAATCGCGGCAACGGCGCGGTACGACTTACCGGCCATCTTCAAGAAATATGCATCCAAAGCGTCCCACAAAAGCACATCCTCTGCATCGACCCAAACCACTGGCTTGGACTCTTGTTGGGAATGATATCCTCAACAACAGCACAGCACCGAGTACACCTTCTCAACCTAATCTTCCCTCCCCCTGCCCCGCCGCTATCATCATCTTTCGGCAGAACCACCTTCCGAATAGCATCAATCCGATTCCTCCTACGATACTCGCAGCTAGCGATATCATCATGGAAGCCAAGCCAGGTGACGTCGTGCCAGAACAACTTTGCAATGTCTAGATCGTTCCGCAGGTTCGGTAGCGTGGTATTTAATAGGCGCTCCACCGCGACGCGGAATATGGGGGGTATCTCGTTATTCACAAAGAGCAGCTTCTCGGCTTGCGCACGCTCCGCTTCGGGGATGTTGTGGTAGGCTGCGCGGATGGTGCCGTCAATGTCTGTCATTATCCGCTCAAACTGTGAGATCTTGACGGCGCAGGATTCTATGGGCACTTTCAAACTGCGAAAGGTGGCCTTAGTCTCCTCGTCCGTGGCGGTGGAGAGGGTGGAGGAGAGGTGTTTGCCTGCTGTTGTTTCCAGGCCGCGAAGGCTGCGGCAGTTGTACCTTAGGAGCGCACGTGGTGCGCTGGAGAGTGCAAGGAAGAGCGCAGGAGAGTTGCCGGATATTACCTTTTGCCGAACGTAGGCGAGGTCAGAGGTGTGATTTTTTGTCGCTTTGGACAGGTCGAAGAGGTCGCTAATTGTTAAAGACATTATGTCCATTAGCCAGCGGACGAGGCCCAACAGGGTCTGGAGCGCCTCGGGACGGAGATCGAAATCGCTGGATGTGCTTCCACTGCCGCTCGCAGCACTGACGTCTCGGCCTTGGCCCTGTCGTTGCGGATTGTTGAACGTCAGGGCGAACGCCACAGACGCTACGCGCAAGTGTAACGTTGCCCATGCGAGTTTTCCGGAGAGCCTCTTGTTAACCCTCTCCCCGCGAAAGTCGAGGGCGTTTTGCAAGCTCAGGCAGCGTTGGAGGAGCGGATTTCTGAAGAGCCGTTCGTTTGGTGACTCCGTTGCGAAATCCATTTTCAGGTTCAGTGCTCGATGGGCTTCCGAGAGGAAGGTGTTGTTGAAGGTTGGGTTGCGGTACTTCTGCGCTACCAGTAAGAGGTCGTCGTTGTTTATGAGGTTATTACAGGAGTAGGCGTGTTGGTGGGCTAGTGCTACACAGGCGATTTCGAGGTTGTCTAATACGAGGGGTTAATTGGGGTAATGATTAGATGGGGAAAAATCGATGGGGGGAGAGAAAGGTGGTGGTTCTACCATTCTGTTCCATTGGCCCGTTTATGTACTCCATTATTATAAGGCTTATGTCGTTGTCGGGACCCAGGCGTATAGCCACGGCGTTGTTGGGAGATAACGCTAGGTTGATGCATGGTTCTCCAGGGGGAAATGCAAACCCAGCCTGCATCATATTCATGACTACATTTTTGTTCGTACTCTGGTCTCGCAGTTGAATGAGGCTGTATCTACAACCAATTAGTTAGCGCCTGCAGTATTCCCTAGCTGGGGAGAATGATACATACCTATCCCTCAGCTCCAAAGACCCATCACTAAACGCCAACGCAATTACGGTCCCAGAAGTAACCTGCGAGACCCCAATAATACACTTATCCATAACCACATCATCCATCCTATACAACTCCAACTATCCCAATCAACCAACCAACCGTCGATTAGCCTCGCACATCCAATTCTCCCACTTTTTTTCCACAGAAGGGCAGACAAACCTCCGAAATAGTTGGCGAAGAAACACTAGTCCTGCGAACCCCCATCTGGTCGAAACTGGGATGCAGCGTACATGGTGTCTCCTTGAGGCTCCACCGACAAATAACGCTAAAAGCTTCCCCATCGGCCTTCTTGTTCGTGAAGACGGCCAATACACCGGGGGCAGTTTGTATGTCCGGCGGTGCGGGAGTCGGCGCTAGCGTCTCCAGATGCGTCAGTTGCGCGCGGGATACATCGTGCGTGCTGGAGTCCGCGGGACAAGCGCAGTCCTCAATATTGAGGCGCTTGATTATCAGGGTGGGCGGGTTGGGGAGCACCGTGTGCGGCTGGTTCGGCTGGTTCAGTTGCGGCCAGTTTATCACGATGCGGTAGACACGGAGTTGTTTTGAGAGGGTATATGCTGCTAGGACTGCAGCGTGGTCTGGTCTGGTCAGCACAGCCGCAAGAGACAATTGGCTCTTCGAGGGCCCACCTTTACTGCAAGAGATGGAAGCATGAGAGAATAAGTCATCCAAACTCGCGAGTCCCTCCAATTCCGCCGTGACCTCTTGATACCTGCCCTGTCCATCCTGATACCACATCTTGACCGTACCCCCCCTCGTAATCCCGATCGCCGCCACCTTGTTCAGAATCGGATGGAAGGGTCCAAATGGCTTATAGCTCAGTGCCTGGTACCGAAAGTTCCTATCCTCCTGCCTAGCCGCTGGCCTATACAACGCATACGGCTTCTCAAGTGGCAGCCACCAGAAGCCCACGAGTGCGCTCAAGTCGTCATCTTGGTCGAGTATCTGGCTCCTAGTCGCCGTCAGGTGATTTACCGCCAGGAAAACTGTGTAAAAGCTAACCCGGCCCAGCACATCTACAACCGCCAGCTCTGCCCCAGAATTCCACGTCACGTGCACCAGCCGCTGATTCTCGTGGTAGCGGCTCACGTTCGCGATCGGATATGCGTCGCTCAGCACCCACCGCCCATCCTCCGGATTGCAGGCTAGGTGCCGCGTCTCCACGCCTGTGCCCGCGCTGTTGATTATGGCGATGGAACCCACCTTGGACCAGGCGATTTTGGAGTTGCACCCGCTTAGTCGGAGTTCGTCGAGGCGGGCGTCGACGCGTCGGCGAGAGGAGAGGCGTGGGATGGTTTCGTCTTGGAAGAGGTCGTCAACCCCGAAGCCATTCTCCATCTGTTGGCTAGTTGGTGGGGTTTCTAGGGTAGAAGGTAAAGTTCAGTTAAACTAAGGTGGGTGAGGTCGGAATAGTTGACGAGTGAGCCTCAGTGAGACTCTGGCTTGAGTTAGCCTTGGCGCTATCGTTGTATGATACTCGGGTATCATACGATACTCGAGTACGAGTACTTCGGGTTGCCAAGCCGCCACTAGATTTGGTCTAAATTAGATATGCGCACAAGATTCGTAATTATATAATCTTAACTGTACGAGTACTCGTACAGGCTACACCAGCTAGTATCGGTATAGAGCCTTTTAATATCCAATCTACGGCCATTCACAGGTAAGTTATCGCTCTTTCCCGTCTCTATGACCGGGGGAAACAAGTCCCTTAAGCATACAAAGCATGACACCCGGGGAGGAGAGTAGAACGAGAAAACCCGGGAGTTCTACTAGGGGAAACTGTAATAGGGAAAAGGAGGAATGGGAATTCTCCTAACGTCTACTGTGTCGATTTTCTGAGGGAGATTGATTGATTTGTTGATCCCCTCAGACGTATTCACGCCCAATAAATATCTCCTACTAACCACACGTACTAGCTCTAGGATTACTATAGAACCAACCCGCAGACGGTGGCGAACGTCTTCATCAATGACTGCGAGTTCACCTGCGCGTCCCGATAGCATGTCCAGAAGCCACCGTATTATCTACTCACCACTCAACCGCCATGTACCAAAACCGCACCAACACAAAATAATGCACAGATCACTACAGCAAGATACCACTACTATAAACACTCAGGCTATGTCCAAGAATCAACAATACCCTTACCACGAGACTGCTGCGAAACCTCATCCCCTCCCTTCCCCCCCCACCACCACACCATCACACCCCCCTGTCCATTCATCTATCCACCTATCGGGGAGAAAAGCAAGAAGAAAAGAGAGGAAAATATAAACCGCTCGCATACGATGCCCTCTAGTTATGATAATCTACAGCCTTTTACTATATAATAAAACACACGGTGCGGTCTCCAATGCGATGTAATGCAATGCAATTAATCAGTTCACCTAAGACTCCCCCGGCACCTTCTCCACGGTTCTAATCCCCCTATGCTCCTTGAGCCACGCCTCATACCTCGTGATAGTGTCTAGAGCCGTCGTCACTCGCATTCCGACTCTAGCGTCCAGTTCGAAGGCCCCATAGTTTGCGGCTTTGTCCAGCAAGACTCTCATCTCCGTTAGCATTTCCAGCGTGTGCTCCTTAGTTGCTTTCCAGATTCCAACTGCGCGTTCGTAGTACGCCGCGGGCACTGCTTTGTGTTAGTCACTCGTGGGGAGTATTGTGGGTCTTGAGGGGGAGGCACTCATGTAGTCGTTGACTAAAGCTCCCCGAAACTGGGCTCTGTCAACCTCCTCGATCTTTTCCAGATATTCTCTTGCTTTTTCCCACTGCCCAGCATTCCTCATGACCGCACTAAGCAAGAGCCAGCGAATAGCTTGCTCATCGATGGCCTCGTTTTCCATTTCCTCATCCCCCCGGTATTGCAATGCCTGAAGGGACTTCTGGAAATTCTCCTGGTCCATTCGTCTGTACCCATTCCAGAAGAACATCATCTCCTCAACGGGGCTGACACCGACAGCCTCAGCAAGCCTAATACCCCTCTCCTTAGACCTAGCAACCCATTTCTTGATCTTCTTATCGGCAAAGACCTCCACCGGAAGACCCTGGGCCATAAATCGCTTCTTGCCCATGAAAGATGGTATCCTCTCGAACAAACCCTCTGCCTTTTTGGCCCAGCCCTCCTAACCCTCAGTCAGTAGAATATTCAAATGTATATTTCTGGTATGCATACCGCTTTTTCAGCATCAGAAGTCTTAGTTTGCCTATACAATTCAATGTAGCAGACAGCCGCAAAACTTGCAAGCGAGTTAGCATCCGCTCCAAACCCATAGCAGATGTGCGAATACTTACTAATTATAAAGCGCGTGACTCCAATTATTTAGCGTCGTGAGCTAACAACATCAGCCGAAATCACAAGGCATCACTCGTGGGGGGGAACCTTGATGAAGCCGTCCGCAACATCTTCATAGCGGTGTAGGAACATCTGATTCAAAGATTTCTCAAATAGTATCAATGCTTCAACCTGCCTTCATAAAATAAGCCTGATGCCTTGGTTCAAGGGAATGCACGGCGAGTACTTCATCTGAGTGGCAACCGAAACGGATAGCATTGTTATAGCACCATCTAGATTGCCTTTGACGGCCTCTATCCTCGCCTCCTCGAGTTTCCAAAGTGCGGCATTAGGATACCGCCTCCTAATCCACCCCAACGCCTCACGGCATTTATCAGCTGGGTAGCCAATACCGGAAGGATGGTTGTCATCAGGGGTAATATCTGAGAGCTGAGCCATGTTACCGTAATATTGGAGAATCGTAAGTACCGCGATGGCGCCATGGACATTGTCAAACTTGGTAGCCTTCCAGAGCATCTCAGCACCCCTTTCACGGTCTGACAGCAGGGTGGTCAGTAAATCTACTGACCAACGACAGTGGAATAGCAGGCCTCCTACCCCCCTTAAATCCAACAATGGCCATAATCCTCTTCATGCTGGGGGGCACCATTCCGAGGATAAGCAGCAACATTCCAAAACACATATTTGTCCCAGAAATGATAAATTTGTCCATTGAGTTATAATGCGAGTCCAACGTAGCCGACGGATGACTGGTGCTTGAATTCCTCGGTGGCACTCCATCCGCCGACGCCGGTCTCATATCCAGGCCAACCATTCCAGCATTTAAGCTGTTACCACCATCGCCGGGCCCCTTTTCAGAAACTTTCAGAGACTTCGGCAAGCTAACCTTACTTCCACCCATTCCATCCAATTGCGCCAGTGAAGCATCAGAACCAGACACATGCACCTGTAGCCCTTCCAGAGTCTTATACGCGCTCCTCATCTTGTAGAAAGCCTTCATAGACTCAACCACTGATTCTGACAACACGCCCACAACTGCAGACATCAACTGCGACTCCGCATGTGCCAGAGCGAATTCCGTACCGGGTGGGAACGATGACTGTTGAGTCTTTTCCCGAATGGTTCTCTTTTGATCCCTATCCGCCGAGCCTTCCGCATCCGCAAGTCTATCGGAAGCTGCGCGCATGAAAAGAAAGAGCCAAGCGAAAATCCAAAAGTCAACTCATATTCAGAATTTTCTTAATTATTTTTTCAAGAAATTCGCGGTAAAATAAAACCTTCTTTCATAATTTCTGGTTCAAATCCTAGACTTGCTCGCAAAAAACCTATCACTCCTCCGGCGAGCTAGCGAATCACATTACTACCCATCCCCATAATGCAAGGGAGAGGGAAAGGCCCCGGGCACGTGAGTGATAAGAGGGGAGGAAGGTGGTGGTGGGACCAACCTTATGAAAGGTTGAACTCCCATCTAGGATTGCTTTTTCAGCACCAGCGACATTATCATCCATGAGTAAATCCATTGCTGAAGAAAATCCAACAGACAAGATTAGCAAAAGGTTACTATTTCAGATACGACTTAAGGAAAACTGCACTACCTCTCAAAGCTTGTTCCACTAGTATTTATTTTTTAAGAATCTTACATTAGCTAAAGATGTTGCACTTCGGGGGATAGACAATCTGATTTGAACAAACATGCTTGCGGCCCGTCTAGGGCACTTAGGGATTGTGAAGAAGTTGAGTGCGTGACAGGCACTCCACTACCACCACCACTGCTACCCCCCCCAAGCCATCCTCGGAACATGGTGCTGAGGATTTTGTTTCTTCCTTTCTCCCCAGAGGTGAGAGGGTGTGACGTCGAGTATATGATTTAGTAAACGAAGAAGGTGAAGAAGAAAAAGATAAGGTCCCCCCAAATTGCGAGGGCTGAAGGAGGGGCGGGGGCGCGGGAAGAGAGGGAGGCAGGCACGCAAGCCAAGTTACAGTAACGCTGAAACACAGGAAGAGCACGCACGCTTTTGGCACAGTCGGACAGCCCACATCAGCAGGAGGGAAAGAAGGGATGGTAGACAAGACACAGACTTTTCTGTGATAAGGGGGAAAAGGAAGAGGAAGGCGGAATCCTTTTAAAGGTTTGTGCAAACCATTCTTCAACTTGGTTCCCGGTTTGACTGTCATACCAGTACTCCTGGTGTATTTAAGTTAACCCGTCTCCTTCCATGCGGAGGCACAGCGCCAAAGCTTTGTGTATTTCGCTGGCAAGGCGTGTTGGGTAAGCGGGGGTGAGGGGTGGATTGGGCAGAGCGGCCTGGGGCGGTCTTGGGGCGCAAGGGAGCCTCGAAGGTGAACAATTTGTATTCTCCAGGTACGACGAGGCTGGCGACAAAAGTGATGAGCAGAATGGCATGTAACAACCGGAACCATGCTGCTTCACGCTTTCCATTCAACATATTCTGGGGGTGCGAAAATTTCAAAATTTGATATCCTGATCCAGAATTCTTTAAAATATCTCTCCAAGGAATTACAGATTATTAAAGCATTATTGGAAACTTTTGGCATGCAATATTGTAAAGCTGAAGTCAAAAACAGTGCTAAGCCTTGCCATTTCCCATACAAAATTGTCAGACCCATCTACAAACTATTACTCTCTTAACAATTCCTTAACCAGTCTAGATACAGACTTATAAAGGGTTGGAAAGTAAAATCTAGAGAATTAGGGTGCAAATGGGGCAAGATTGAGCCCAAATTACATGACTAAACCAGTGGCTAGAAGGTTGTGAATATGGCTATTCTCGGTGGAAACCCTTTCGCTGCTTATGATTTTTGTTGCCTGCCTCGTACAGTACTGAATCAAATCCTAATCTCTATACATAATTCCACTAAGGTCACATGGCAACAAAGTTTTTACGATCACGTGACTGTAGGCCACTCAACCCTGACCAGTCCTTCCCCACATTCATTAGTCCTTTTGCTCCTTTACTTGGTTTCGATTCGGGTTTTCATGTCTCAATAAATTTTTCAATTGATTTTCAACAGAGAAGTTTGTAAATCCTAAAGCGAAGTTTAGAGCCATTAGAAGAGCTGGCTAAATATCCTACTTTATTGCATCGCAAAAAGCCCGCCTCCGAATCCCGAAGCATAGCGAAGGGCCATTCGGAGCGCCCGCTGGTCTGTTATAATATTATGTGATGTTTTTCAGAAAATTATCTAGTCGATAATTCTTGATAATATGCCACGCTTTAATAGAACAAGTCTGGTAAGAAGATGAGCCAGGGGATAACATCCATATGTCTTTTCCTACATTCTCATACATAGTCTCCTACTCCATGAGCTTTAAATAAATCCCATTCCGATAATATAATTCATAGGTTTATAGATAATGGGAACATCATGTATTCAATAGCCTCCAGAGTTACTTCACCTCCAATCCTTTTCCTAAATTACATCTAGGCTTTACATATTATCAGGAAAACAGCCCTAAAACATTTCTGTCTGCTTTCTGTATTTTCTACTACAAGTGTCACCAAAAAAGTGAAGGGTTTTTTTTTGTTTTAACACATACATTCGTTTTTTATAGTACAACAACTTGCATGTAGCATTAGCTATAACATAAACAAAACAGTAAATTCACAAGTTCCTTTCTGCCCCAAGGTTAATCCATTATCCCAGGTCTCTCTGGTATGGAAGCAACAGCACATCTCCCGTAAAAAACTACTAAAGACAAGTAGGAAACAGTAGAAAACCCCTCATATGCACACGGTTCTAAGGCACAAAAGAAGCCTAATTAATATCTCCAAGAAAGTCCACAAAAGGAATAACAAAATCCCACTAGTGGCGCTACAAACAAAGTGGACCTCTGAACCTGCTGGAGAGGGCCAGGACATAGTGGAAGGCAAACACCTTGGTAGGAAGCAGTGCAATACCAACAAAGAAGCCGGCCCCTCCGACTGACAGTGTCAGTGGACTGAGGATTAGTGTTCGTTAAGGGGCCCCTGGGGCCCAGAAACCGGCAGGCTCCTGCCCCAATTCCCCGCCCTGCCCCGGTCAATCGCCCGGGGTGGGGTGTTTTTTTTTCAACCCCTGCCCCTGCCTCCGGCCAGGCCCCCGCCCCATTCAATGCCCTGAACAGCCCCCCGTCAATGAATTTTCTCTGCCTGGGGCACCGCTTTTTCGTATATTCCCCTCTCGAACATTGCTCTTTTGATACATGATTGAGTAATTGTGTGAGCATGTATCAAAAACCATATACCTCAAAGTATATACGGGCATTTATTTGCATGTAATGATTCATACAATATGAACTGGAATAATTCCCAACACCGATTGGACGTCCGAGTTGCCTAGTCTAGTAATGTATATTGTCTCAGCAGGCCATACGCCTAATTCATAAGCCCAATTCATACACTCTATTCACAGGTTCAAATCATATGCCGAATTCATAAGCCTTATTCATCTGCTGGTGCCATATGCCCAAATTATACGCCCAAGCTATACGCTCAAATCAAACCCCCAAACCATACGCCCAAGCCATACGCTCAAATCATACACCCAAACCATACACCCAAACCATACGCCCAAATCAGACGCTCAAATAATATGCCCAAGCCATACGCCCAAACCATACACCCAAGCCATACGCCCAAGCCATATGCCCAAATCATAACCACAGTCGTGCTATGGAGTTACTGTGTTCAGAGTTCATATAGCGAAATGGTGAGGTTAAAGAAAGAGTGTATTTATAACAATAAGAGTTCAATAAAAGGTAATTATGCTAAGTTAGATGTGACTCGGAGGTTTGAGTTAGTTATATGATTTGTGTAACAGTGAGAAAAGACTGCCCCGCCCCCTCCACCACATGGGGACAACACCATGGAGTAATAGAAAACAAGAAGAATGAAAGTCATAATAGTTGAAAAAAGAGGTGAATTAAGAGAAAGAAAAAGACAATCCCCAAATATGCTTAGGTGGTAGCGCTCCCACCAGCACCAGCTCCTGCCCTCCCACCATCACCCCCGAAGCTCGTCGGCATCCTACCACCACCACCGCTGCAACCACTCCCACCAGGGCCCGCAGAGTGCCGACGAGCCCCACTCCAACCACTCCAACTCCTACCATGAGTCGGCTGAACTGGCGTCCGTGGAGTACGACTACTAACCTCAGCCCCAGACGGCTCTGTTTCAGCGAGGTGTCCAGGTGTGCCTCCGACGGCCCCGGTCACCACCCTACTACTACTGCCACCACCCCCCTAGTACCGACCTGCCCGGTATCATGGTCTCCCTGGGCACCTCTGCCATCACCTTCCTCGCTACCACTTCCATCGCCCATACCAGAACCCACACCCTCAACCAAATTTCCTTGGCTAACAACTCCCCCAGCACCCCCCGTAGTACCACCACCACCAGTCTGGCTAGTGCTCCCAGGGCCACCATACAAGTGACGGCATACAGGTGGACGAGGGTTATCGCTGTCGTCACTGTCGCTGTCACTACTGTCATTGGCAGGGGGTGAGTGATGGGAAGAAGCTCCCTGGCGATGGGGAGGTGCACCATGCCGAGGAGGTGCGCCCCCAGGAGGAGGAGGAGGGAGTGCGCCCAGAAGGAGGAACACCCGCAGGATGAGGAGCACCACTGGGACAAGGTGCACCCCCGGGAGGAGGAGGAGGAGAAGGAGGAGGAGGAGGAGGTGCACTCCCGGGAGCACCGCCGTCCTGATTTAGATGACCTCTCATCTCTTCCTGAGTGGCACCATCTGGCTGGCCAGCCATAACGTTCATGACATCCTCAACTAATCTCAGGTCCTGGACCATGAGGGTAACGCGACCAGCATGTGTCGCACCCAGGGCTCCAGCTATGAACAAAAAATTAGTAAATCAGATACTTATACTAGGAGAGGAACTCAACTTACTGGTCATTGTCATCACCAGGAACTATTCGGCTGCCACCTGGAGGCATTCAACAGCTGATCTCTGCCAACAGAATTGTTGCTCGAGTGCCAAATCTGACACAATCTCCTGGCGAAGACGATAGAATGGGGCCTTGGGAATTAGGTACCTGGCATCGTGGCGATACTTAATAATCTCTGCCATTGCCACCCTCCGAGTTGGATACTGAGCCGGCTGCGGGACCCCACCAACAACCCTCCCAGCTCTTTTCCGACCAAGATGCCGGGTTGGGGGCCCCCAATTTCCACCACCCTTGCGGCCCAAGATACGATCATTTGCACGACGTTTGGGAGGCATTGAGCAGGAGTTACTGTTTTGGTGTTTGCTTGTTTGTTGTGTTGACGGACAGGTGCGTGAGGAAGGAGGTTCACAGGAAAAGAGAGAAGTGTTTTTGCTCAGAAGTTAGACGCAAAATGATCTTTGGTGTGTAGGTAACTGGAGTCTGCTTCCTTGGGCATATGTGTATTTGTGCGTATGTGTATTTGTGCGTATGTGTATTTGTGCGTATGTGTATTTGTGCTTATGTGTATTTGTGCGTATGTGTATTTGTGTGTATGTGTATTTGTGCGTATGTGTATTTGTGCGTATGTGTATGGACCCTATACCTTCCCTGATAGCTGAGTTGGATATTAGGGCTTACTAAGAGGAAGAATTGTGTTGGAGGAGAGGTGGGTAAGGAGTTATTTTATACCAACGAGTTAAATAAAAATTGGTTATTTCATGAGGAGTGCCTTTCAAGCCCCCTCTTCATATCTTTCCGGGAGCCCCCCGGAGTTTAGGCGTATATTGATTCATGATGTCTAGATGAGTAAACGACAGTTGAGGTTGATAGGGCATGGGTATATATATACACTTGAATTGTACAATGTTTAAAGTTGAGTAAGACTGCAACCCCCAGTCTACCATAACGGGCAATGTACAATCCCTTCCATGTGGAAATGGCTTGAAAATGTTGTACAAGACGTTGTATTTGTTCCAAGATGTTATATCTTCCCTGTTTATGTATCAAGTGTACAATTGTAGTCACAAAATGAACCTGGAGAGTACACCCCTCCCATCTTCGCTCCGAACTCAAACACACAGCCTTCGTTGCTATAATTTCCTTTCTCTGATAGTATGATGAAAGCAATTAGCAGAAGGCTTGAATCTGCCGGGTCATTCATATCATACTTAGAAGTTGGTGAGTAGGGCTTTTGGTTTGGCTACTGCGGTAGAGAGGAGGGCTCGACGCGTGACTGCAGGTAGACCGTGACGATGTTTTCAAGAGGTGAACTAACTTTTTCTTTTCTTTTTAAGAGAGGCCAAATTAACTCCTCTTCTTTCTCACCACACTCTTACCTTCTCCATCCACGCTCTCGCCATCAACACAATCCTCAGGTCGCTTTGCCCTCTACGCTGCAATCCCGCTTCTCTTTTTCATACATCACAGAAGCAAACTCAGCAGTTAAAACAAAAAAAAGAAGAAAAAAGAAAAGAAAAGAAACACCCGTGGCTCTTGCCCCATCAACCCGGATACGCCCCTCCACAGGTACCACTGTCTGTACTTCCCTTACTTTCTCCACTACATCAGAGGGCACGCCGGCAAAAGGGCGCTGCATAGATTACTTATTGCCCGATCCCAAATAGTAAGTTAGTCACCATCTTCACACAGGTCTTTTCTCCTTTGCTCTTTTATCACTCCTCAAATCATACGCCGAGTCCATACGAACAATCATATGCACAAAATCATACGCACAAAGAAATCATACGCACAAAATCATACGCACAAATTATATGTACTAACATTGATGAATAGAATACCTTTTTCCACGAGGAATGCCATCTGCTTATAAGTGGAGGCTGCTTTCGGCAGGCGCTTTGGGGCACTCAGTAAATCCTGAGACCATCCGCCGGAATGAACATAGGGCGAGCCTTACCCCCGTGGAAACCGCTTTCGAACGTGCAAGGGCGAACAGAGACAATTGCCTAAAACAACCCCGTAATTTTGCATGAAGATATGATGAGTACCAGGCGCTTGACGACGAGACCAAAGCCCAAGTGGATCAGGAGATGATAGTGGAGGAGAACGAGGTCCTGGAGCAGGAACGTGTGGTAATCCTGGGGGATTGGCGGCGATACTATCCAAACCAGATTGGCGACGATGGTTTGCCACTTGTAAACCCCCCAACCCCAATTGAAGTCAATTCTCTACCGAATTCGCTGGCATCGCCTGTATTTCTGTTACGAATGATGAGGCCCGCAGCGTGAATGAAGGGTCTACTCGACCGTGTCGTCAAGCGACCCAGAAGCTTGTCAACTAGGTCTGCGCTGGTACCCCTTTCGGGGCCTTCTGTATCTCAGGACGCTCCTCCCTGGAGTACCCGCCAGCTAGCGATTCGGGAGCGCAGTCATTCACTCACAATGCGTGGGGCCCCGGTATCCCCTACAGGTTCCCCTGGTGGATGCCCTTTGGCTTTGGTGAGTGCAGCTACATTCAATACAGCGAGCCCAAGGGAGCGTGTCTCACATCGCACCAGGTTTAGGATACGACTAGGTAGCGTGAGGTGAAACTCCCAGGCTAATAACCCACAGTCAAGTAAGTAATTTTAATCTTTGCCTAATTAACTTAGAGATGTGCTTACTAATATTCAGTGTTGTTTAGCTCGGACAGGTCTCTCGATGCCTATCGGCAGAGATGACGGTACTTCTGAGTACAGATTGACGTGGGAGGATATGGAAGGAGATTTGGACATGACGGTTTAGGAGGATGAGCTTGACGAAAAGGGTAGACCTTTGATTGACTGGGTGAAGCCTGTTGAGTGGCTTTTGCCAAATGCGGAGGTCTATGAAGAGTGGGAGGAGGATAAAGAGGCTGAAGATGTCGATTTTATCAACCTATATGAGTCTGGTGATGAGGGTGGCAATGGCTCAGAGGATTCCAATGAGGTCTATGGGGAAGAGGAGATTGATGACGATGATGATGAGGATGTGGAGGGCGAGCAGGAGGACGTGGAGGGCGAGCAGGAGGACGTGGAGGGCTGAGAGGAGGGTGATGATGATGTCCATATGACGGACAAAGGGGAAACCTCCGGCTCAGGTTTGGGAAGTAGGATGCGACACTTAGGTCGCCCTGACTCTGCATCTTCCTATCGTGGTCTGGACGGCGATGCGGCAGAACACCGTTTCCGTGCTAGCACCCAAGAGATTAGAGAGTGGCTGCTTGTGCGGGCTATGACACCCAAGGATTTCTTCACAAGCCCGGAAGACCAACAGGACAGCATCGAAAATATTGTCACCAAGAGAAAACGCTTTCTTGCCGGCAATGCCCGTCTTATCATTGATCTCGAAGCAGCTGCTAGGGAAGACGCAGAAGAACAAGGAATTGACATTGAGGAGATGGATAGAATTGACCGTGAGATGGATAGGCAGACCCTCCTCAATATGGCTAGCCAGCACTTCCCTCACCGCGTGAAACAGGAGCTGGAGGATTAACAATTTCTACTTCTATCTATTTTGTTTCTTGTTATCTTCTAGTTCCTTTCCTGACCCCTTGTGCCGGTTCTGCCTTCCTTACTCTCCTTAATACGGTTCCTCTTACCTTGCCTTACCTGCACTCCCACTTCTGTATTTATCCACCACAATATTTCCCATTTGGTTTCATCCTTAGCCCGTATTCTTTCTCCTATATCATAATTCCGGGGGCTGTTTTCCTTGGGTTAGATTCTTACACAGCATGCTACCTCTTTTCTTGTTCCCTTCTCAGTCTGAATTTCCAGAGACCGACGCTCGTTTAAAGTTTAATTTCTTTTGTTATCATACCCGGCGCCTATACGGATTCCGCTCTTTTCTTTTATGTCATGATTGAGTGGGTGACCTTACTCGTTGCAGTAAAATGTTATACGATAGCAGTTTAGAAGTTAGAAACAATCTCACATAACGATAAGCTTGAGCACAGATTGAGATTGTCTATTTAGTACTTTGCTTCTGGTTTCTTCGGCAAAATCCATACGCCCAAAGACATATGCCCAAAACCACGTACCCAAAGTGATGCCCCCAAAGACATGCGCTCTAAAGGCATATACTCAAAGCATACGCCTAAAGCATACGCCCAAAACATATGCCCAAAACATATGCCGAAAACATACACCCAAAGCATACGCCCAAAGCATACGCTCAAAGCATACGCCCAAAGCATACCCCCAAAGCATACGGCTAAAGCATTCGCCCAAAGCATACGCCCAAAGCATACTCGCAAAGCATACACCCAGAACACACGCTTAACGCATACGCCCAAAACACATGCCCAAAGCATATGCCCAAAACACACCCTCAACGCATACGTCTAAAGCATACGCCCAAAATACCCGCCCAAAGCAGTTGATGTAAAGACCCTCTCTCCGAATGTTTAATTATAATTTAGGTTCAGCAAAAATAATACCTTGCGTCCTGTGCGCCCCATGCGTCTGACGCCCGGGACGTCGGAATGCTAATCGCGAATCAGGATGTAACGTCGGATCGACGTCGCGTTCTGACTTTGCGTCACCTAGCGCCATCCGTCCTGACGCCATCCGGACACGGACCCCTACATCCTGTGCGTCCTGACTGCGTCTGGTGCTCCTCTATTACCTCCTGACTCCCCCTGATCTACGACTCTTCCGTTCCTACTGCGTCGGGTCCTCCGCTATTGCTTTCTGACTGCGTCGGATCTATGACTCTCCCGCCCTGATGCCGGTTCCTTCTCAGCGAACGTCAGGGCTTCACTCATCTTCAGATCTCGCGTCCTAATGTTTTCACACCCTGCCGACCTCGTCCGGAT
>Ga0307517_10003029_pt1 | contig 26553 bp, 13 predicted proteins | sample 23_EM_MG_FD_194515 | JGI IMG/M metagenome (GOLD analysis project Ga0307517, IMG submission 194515) | Populus trichocarpa ectomycorrhiza microbial communities from riparian zone in the Pacific Northwest, United States - 23_EM | ecosystem: Host-associated > Plants > Roots > Unclassified | place... | reverse complement strand
TTCACTTGTAAATTTTATTTTTTTTATAAAAAAAAAAACAGTGGCACTGTTGACATAAAAAGTTTAGTTTTTTTTTTTGAAAAAACAGTGCAGTTAATTGATTTCACTCGCACTATTCACGTGAACGTGAACAATAATTTTTTTTGTTTTTTAAAAAAGTTAGTTTAAGGTGAATTAAATTTACTCGTATTGTAATCTCAATTTTATTCCTGATAATATTTTATCTAATTTTATTGCACGCTCAAAAAATCATGGAAACTGTAGTTCTTGTCGAATGAATTTTGTACGTAATGAAATTGTAATTTTTTTTTTTAAATTGAGTTTTACTCAAAAAACTAGTATTTAATATTATTTAATAACACTACATAAATTAGAAGGATATCGCATGATGACGTAGCATTTATGAAATTTGATCACAATTCCAATTATGTTTTTGCCGGGTCCGACCCAATTAAAAAAAAATCATTTTTTATTTTTATTTTAATTGTGTTTTATTCAAAAAATTAGAAGGAGAACGCTTAATTACGTAACAAAAAAATTCAGTTTTTGTTGTTGCACGCTTAAAAAACCATAGAAAATATAGTTTTTGTTTGATAGATTTCGTATGTGATGACATTGCATATAGTTTAATGGAATAATAAAAAATATTTGATATCAATATTATTTATTTCATGATGTAATAACAGTATTTAAATTTACAATATTTAAATTAAAAATCATTAATATTATATATATATATTTTAATTATTTTATAACCTTAATTTAAAAAGTATTTTTTTAACCAAACACATTAAACTACTTTTTGTTTAATCTCAATTTTAATCTCAATTTTAACCAAACATATATTTTTCTAAACCACTACCACCACCACCACCACCACAAAAAAAAAAAAAAAAAACACCCGACTGGGTATAAAATGTTTGTCGGTGTGTGTGTGTAACATGTTTGCTTTTTAGGTGAAGAAAATTAGAAAAGGCCACATAAAAAATTAAGAAGAAACAAAGCACCCCACCCCACCGAGATTTTTTTAAAATACGATTGATAATTTTTCTAAGATGATGACACAAAACTCAAATGAAGAAACAATATAAAAGATTAAATCGATTTAAAAAAGAATCAAAGTGTTTTTACTTTTTAATGTGAGTCCTCTTGCCTGGAAGTACATGGTGAAGTCAGAATCTTCAGCTGGGATTTTCTATAGAAAGTGATGGAAAATTTATGGGAAAGTGAGATAAGAATGAACGTGAATAATTGAAATGGCCCGCTAAGAGAGTAAAAACCACTATTTAGTTACCCTAGCAGTTATATCCCTCCCTATAATCTCTGTCTTATCCCTCTCAAGAAAGGAAGGTAGTTAACCCAAAACCATGGCTTCAGCAGTTGCAATTGTATCATCATACCCATGGCTCAACTCCTCTCCTTCTCCTTCAAAGTATTCAAAATACCAATCCTTCCATCCTCCTCCTTGTCGAGTGGTCTGCCGCGGAGGAGGATCAGAACTTCCTCCACCAGTAACACCTGACTTCAAGTTTGCTTTGCATGATGCCTTGGATTCTTCTGGAGTCGACACCACTCATGCCAGAGTAATCATCATCATCATCATCAATCCCTTTTGATTTCATCCTCGATATAACTTTGTTCAAATTTAAGAACCCATTTTTTTTGTTTTTTAATCCAGTGAGAGTTCTGAGATGATCAACTGTTGATTATGTAGGAAGCAAGGCAAAATTTCATGTCACAAATTAAAGGGTTATCACGTATTGAGAGGGAAGTTAGCATTAGCATCAACAGACGTGTTGATTTGGCGAAAACAGCTATTTATATATCAGCTGAGGATTTTGCTCTCATGTCACAGTCTTCACTTGCTCTCCCTGTGGATCCTTTTATTGAAAGACTGTTTGATCTTACCATGGAGTTTTGTAGAAGCGGTAAGGTTTTGAGGGCATCGCCAGAGGCCCTTTTGGATAGTTTGTACAAATTCTTGTATGTCGAAAAGGTAAGGAAAGACAACTAATTTGTTGTAGAACTATTTTTTTTCCTTGTGGTCTGATTGAGCCCGATTTCAATACAAGAGCTGGTGTTACTAGGCGTGGCCAGCTACAAGCAGTGGAGGACTAGTTGTTGCTGTCCAAAGGAAGCCATAGAAACCCCACTGCTTGTTACTTAAAGAAATAATTTTTGGAATAGATTTGTTGGTTTCATTTTTTAAGTTAATTTCCTGCCCTTTAGTGCTATTGAACTATGGATTTATGCGATGTGGTTCTTCTAATCAGGATTTCCAAAGGAGCAATGTGATAAGTAGATTGGAGCCACATCCTTTGTATCTTCATGCTGTACGGAATTTCGCCTTCTAGCTTTTAGTTTCAGATTTGCTGCTAGACAGTGTTATCTACTGGAAAGGGTTTGAACTTTGTTTTAATTTTAATATATTGAGCAGGTTTTGACATATCAATCAGGTTCCGCTTATATGCTTGCACTTATATACTCTGAAATCCTGAAAGTGCTTCGATTTTGGAGCCTTTTGGACTTTGATTGTGAGATTTTCTTCCCACACGACCGGTATGGTCTTCCAAGGGGCTATCATAAGCAGAAAAGTGCAGAGTCTGATCATCCACACATATTGACAGTGCAAACTCTGTTGGAGGAGGTGAGTTGTGTGATTTTCTGTTGTCACGGGAGAGCATATAATTGAGCCACCGTTGTCATTGCAGAGCCTAATACAATGTCATACTGTTAATCTTGAATGGGTTTGTTTCCAGCAGTTTCTTTCATATGCTGTTAATTTGAGGTAGGACATGTGATGTGTTTCTGCGCCTTTTATTTTGGTGAATGTCTTGAGTACATCAGGTTATGTATGAGTGTTCCTGCTTCATTTTATATATTTGGCATTCCTAGCTTGATTTTTTTTTTTGTCTTTGGATTGTGCCATTTGTGCAGATTTTGAAAAATGTAAAGGAGGCTTTCTGGCCCTTTCGACATGATCAGACTAAGAGTTTATTCTTGAGGGCTGTGCATGCAGTCCTTTGTACTGATAGATCAAACGTTGTTGAAGAAAGGTATTGCCTATAGTGTATGCATGCTTAAGAAAGGTATCCAAGATTTGAAATTTCTGTTTATTGTAGTGGCTTTCAGCTTGAATCTGCAAAGTCCAGTCACCGTAGGTTGGACCGTGGCACTTTGACCAGTTTGCATTTGGGGGACTTAAGGCTTGCATTATCTGGTACGCATGTATACGATGGTGTTATTCTTGGTAAATTCTTTTTCCTTTTTACCATCGATGTCCCAGCTAGAAGGGAACTGGGACTTGAGGTGTTTGGCTTGTGCTCATTTTTTGCTTGTTGGGCATGCTTTCACGTGAGTCCTTGTTATGATTTTGCATTGGATTCCGATTGATTCTGGTCCTTGGTATCATTTTATTCAGTAAAGATGAAGGTGAATCCTTACTATGATTTTGCATTGGATTCTCGTTGATTCTGGTGCATGGTAGCGCAATATTTGTTCAATTATCAATCATTTATTCAGTAAGGATGAAGGTTTTTTTAGGTGGTTCTGGTTCATACTTGTGCAATGTTGTCTCTCACATAATTAAACACAGAGAAAGATCCTCTCCACAACTTTTATACCTGTATCCATGAGGAATTTGTTGCTTTTGTTGCAGCATGTGAGCGTCTAATACTCCTGGAATTTGATCCCAAGGAATTAAGAGATTACAGTGTTCTTCTTTACCACTGTGGACTTTATGAGCAATCCCTGCATTATCTCAAGTTGTATCAGGACAGAAAGGTATGATTTCTATGTGTGATACCATCGGATATTAATCTCTTAAAAAAATACATAATAACCTAATTGAATTGGCATTGCAGGGTTCTTCCTTACAAAAGCAAGCATCCAATGAATTAAGCAGCTTGGAGGACGAGGCTGGGGAGAAATTGATGATGCGCCTTAACCTCATTTCAATGGAGGAAGGTTGGAGCAAGCCCTCGCATTCTGGAACTTTTCTTCGAAATAACTCTGAACCATCCTAGAGGCTAGAGCCTCATATCAGACAGCAAGGCAGCAAAGCAGCAAATTCCAGCACACACAGCAAGCAAATATGAGCTAGGAAAACATTGGTTTGTTAGATTTGTTTCTGCATGTCCACGAGGAGAAGGGAATTTAACAAAGGTCTACATTGCTTATTACACGACAAGCACCCTCGGAACCTTAGACAACCGAATTTCTAAGCTGGTGTTTCAACTTTCAACTTGGGCCTCAATTTCTCTGCTCTGGCTCTCATGAGGGAGGTTCAGCTCACCAATCAAACTGGGAACAGATTACATTTTTGAAGGAGGTAGCTTTCAACTCATCTGAATATTACAAAAGATCTAGCTAGCCACAGTGCCACTAACATGCATTGTATACTGATGAAGAGCACTTGATAGAGAAACCGAGCATGATATATAAATTTAAATGTATGGTGCCTCTTGTTTGTAGTCCCCGCTTGTAATTTGGCTTCTAGTGCTCTTCTGCACATGCAGATATAATATATAAATTTGACTTGAATTATACGCGTATGGTTACCAGGCGCTGTCTCTTTCAAAAGTAGACACTCCTGTAATATAATGATTGGCAATGGCTAATAATACATCATGCATGTTTTTCATGCGATTAGAATCCTTTTCTTCCTCCTTGCAACATGTTTTTAAAATCTAAATTATTGGATTTAAATTCAGAAAAAGCCTGTTCGGTTGTGTTGCATCCGAACTCGAAACTTATCAGCTGAAATGAATTGTTTGTGGCCTAGTTATACGACCCGCCTAGCACGGTGGATGAACTCGGTGACCCTCTGATTTGGGTCTTGGCCTGCCATAACAGAGAAAAAACCCGGTTTTTTCTTTCTTTCAAAACAACGACGTACAATCAAAGAAAGTGGAGTAGAGGAGAAGATCCAGAAAGGATTTGACCTAGCTCACATCAACGCCGAAGGAGATTCCTTCATCCGTCGTCCATGCTTCCATATGATCTGGGCCATACAATAGCAACCAAGCCACGCCCCCATTGCTAGCTGTCCGATATCATCTGATCTAGTTGGATTGGATTCTAATCCAATTTAACCCAGAGATAGATAAAACCCAGTTCATTTTGTCGGAGCTGAGTACGGAAATGGGTGAGAAGTTTAATCAATATATTATTACCCGAGCTGATTTTCACTCGATTTTTTAACCTTTATTTTTTATCTCATGGAGTTGAAACTGTAATTTTATTTTTTAATATATATTTTTTAATTTTATCTAATGATTCATGAAGTATTTTTATAATTTTATGCATGGATTTAAAATTTAAATATCATTTATGGTTTCATTATGGGTGGATGAAGATATATTTTGTTTATAAATAACAGGTTAAGGCCATGTTTGTTTTTACGTTTTAAAAATATTTTAAAAAAAATTTAAATTTTTTTTTATTTTTTGCACTATGTGAAAAATAATTTTTAAAAAATTAAAAAAATATTATTTTAATATATTATCAAATAAAAAACATTTTAAATAGTAATTATAACCACAATTTCAAACAAACTCTTTATTCAAGTATCTAAACAAACAAATTTTTTTATTTTGGAACCTAATATGAATAATAGATTTAGATGCACGTGTAAATATATTAAAATAATTTTTTATGTTTTTTTAAAAAAATTAATATATTAAAATTATTAAAAAATAATAAATTAATATTTTTTAAAATAAAATGAATTTTTAAAACGAATCTAAAATAGTTTCTAAATCTAATACTGATAATCAACACCCCTAATCATTGCCACCCCTGGAATTGAAGCTCAAATGTTTTTTTTTTTTCCTTAAAAATGATTTTCATCTGGAAAAAGAGTCCACAACCACAGAAAAAAAGGGAGCAAAATTCAAAGAATATCCGATAGACATCCATTAAAGGAGGAAAGCAGTGAAGGAAGCACTTGAAGATCACAGTAATGATGCAGTGCGCACCCCAAAGTCCAAAAAATAAAAGTAAACATTCATTCATATCCATTGACATGATACCTACAATGCTATGCTACGTCGTTGTATAGTGCCTCTCTCTCTCTCTCTCTCTCTCTCTCTATATATATATATATATATATATATATATATATATCTGTGGTGGAGCCAGAAATATAATAGGCTTTTTTAGACTCTAAAATGGTTTCCTAGACTAGGTAGGTTGCTAGGTCCACACCCTCTCCTATAATTGCAGGAGTCTTCTTCTAGACGTTAGGGAAAGTGGGAAACCTCTTCTATAGTGCTTCTATGCCTACCACCTTGGCCTATATTGTTACAGACAAAAATAAAAAATAAAAAAACTCTATTTTTAAAAAAATATTTAAAAATATAACAGCAGTTACATGTTTTTTATTTTAAAAAAATTAAAATAAAATTTTTATTTTAAAAAAATTAATTTTGACATCAGTATATCAAAATAATTTAAAAATATATTAATTTAAATAAAAAATAAAAAAAATAAAAAAATATTTCCTAAAAACAATGCCAAACACTTAATTCAATTATGTGTGTTTTTGCGTTGAAATATTTTGCTATTTCATCAGGATTAATCTCACGTTTAAACAATTTTAAAGATATATATTTTATATTGATTTAAGCTGTTTAAAAGAATTTTTTCTTCTGTGATTTTCATGCCTTAACTGTAGTTACAAGATACGATTCATGGAGCGTATCCATTCACGAGTTTGAAAAATTAATTTAAATTAAATTTTTAAAAGATATTATAATAATATTATTTTAATCAAATTGTTTTAGAAAAGACATGAGTTGAGGGCCAGGATTTACCTTATCATTGATCGAGGTTTAGTGCCAAGTCAAGTCAAATAATTCTTATTTTTTTTTAATTCAAACTATTTTAGACTCTACGTTAATTTATTTTAGACTCTAATTTAGTCCTTAAAGTGCATGTCGGTATTTAATTATGAAAAAATCATAAAACAAAACCATTGTGATTCTTCTAAACCTTATTTGTTTTATGAAAAATATATTTTTTTAATTACTTTCTAAACTTTCATAAATTTATTTATTATTAGGAAAGTTATTCAATGAAAAATAGTTTTCAAGTAAAGAAAAATTTAGATTGATTTTTAGAAAATATTTACCTTTTATTCTGGATGAAAAACACTTTCTAAAAATTACAAGAAATTCAAAAATATCTTGTTATCTGTTAATTATATTAAATTTGACTCTTAATTTTTTTATTGCTATATATTTTATTCTAATTTTTTTTCAATTTCATCATTTATAATCTGATTTGGTTTGGTTTTTATACCAATTTTGGTTTTTATTCTTTTTATTATTATTTGTTTTTCTCTTATTCTTTTCTTGAATGAAATTTTTTTTTATTAGATTTGGTTCTCATTATTTTAATTGTAATATATTTTATTTGATATAATTTATAAAATTATTATTTTTTAATTTCATCTCATTTTAATTTTTATATGTCAGATTTAGTCTTTATTATTTTTATTACTGTACATTTTATTTGAAATAATTTATGAAATAATTTTTTTTAATTTTATCCTCCTTTAACTTTTTTTTTACTTGTCTTATTTGGTCTCAATTCTTTTAATAAATTTATAAAAAATAATAAATTATTTTTTAATTTATTTTTTAAAAAATAATAAAACATTAAAAAATATTTTTTAATTTATTTTAATAAATTAACTCTTCATATATTCACTTTCTATAAAAACCATGTTACAAACTTCCATGTTCCAAAAATAAACTAAGAAACGGGCATTATTTACTTTCAATCTTGGAATGACTACTCGCTATCCTGCAAGATGCTAGGAATTCCGTACAGCATCCCTATAACCATTATGTGGTGATCACTTCATCATAGCCTCACGTAAGCCTCTTCTAGTATCTATACTAGGCACGGCCACCATCCCACCATTCCCAAAATGCCACGTGTAAATAATTTAAAGAAGCATCATTACAGATAGGATAAGTATGACTCAACTTTTATGTTCCGTAGTCTTCAAATTAACAGGGAATTATTGTTTCTACAATTCGGTGGATTGGTTAAAAGAAGAGGAAATTAAGCTCTCCTATTTTAGTTTCATAAATATATATATATATATATATATATATATATATATATATATATGTATGTATGTATGTATATATGTATGTATGTATGTATACGTATGTATATGTATGTATATGTATGTATATGTATGTATACGTATGTATGTATTTAAAAACTAAAACTAAAACATACCAGTGTTTTAGCATGTATTGTGAACGTGCAATCTACAAGAAAATTACTATTTTATCTTTAGTGGTAAGCTTGGTTTTAGATATATATGATTTTTTCATAGTCCTATTAGTAATTACATTAAAAATATATATTAATAAGTAATTTCATGCTTTTTAACAGTATAATTATTAAATGACCCTTAAAAAAAATTCTCTTTGGTTCAGGAGTTTTTCGGGTTTTTCATATTTTTTTCATGTCAATTACATAAATATCTCTAAAAAATAAACTCTTTTTACAATGGATACAAGGCCATTTTAGGTTTTTTGTTTTTTTAATTCTCATATGTAGTTAGGGATAATTTGATATTTTAATATATAAATTAAAATTTAAAAGCGGTTGGCGAGTGTTACGAACGTTTCCATGCCTTTTAGGTGGCATGTGCAGCGCCCACACAGCACTAAATATCGCCTTCCAATACTGCTTTTGATGCGCCTCACCACCCTCGTCAAGATGGTGAGGCAAGTGTTCTCCGACGGCACGCAGAGGAACTCCGGCAATGAGTTTTTCCTTTCCTTCCTCTTTTCCCTCTCTTGTTTTAGAAAACCATGCTAGCCATTGCAAAAAAAAAAAAAACAAGAAAGTCTAACTATTTATTTGTTAAGTTAAATTAGGTCATCATTCTTTTAATTGCAATGTATTTGGTCTTGAATCATTTATTGAGTTAATTTTTTTCTAATTTCATCATTTTATGCTTTATTTGTATATAAAGTTTGGTCCTCGTTCTTTTAATTGCAATGTGATTGGTTTTGGATCATATATTAAGTTAATTGTTTTTTCAATTTAATCCCTTCACACTTTGTTTTTATATTTGATGTGGTCTTCATTCTTTTAATTGTGATGTGTTGTTTGTTTTGAATCCTTTATTAAATTAATTTTTCTTTTGGATTTCATCCCTTGACATTTTATTTTTATATCAAATATGATCCTCGTTCTTTTTATTGTTATTTATAGTTTTTCTTATTCTTTTCTTAATTGAAATTGTTTTTCAATTCCATCCCTTATGATTTGGTTTTATTTTCTTTTTGTGTCAAATTTGGTTATCTTTATTTAGAAATCTACATTTTTTAAATCATTTTTTTAATTTATTTTTTCAAGTTTATCCCTGATTATTTTGGTTGGTCTGGAATTTTACATTATTATTTTTTCGAGTTTGCCTTTTACACTACAATCCGGCCTTATGATTTGTGTTACAAATTCTGAAAGTTGAATCGGGTTAACTTTGGTCATTTTTAATTATTTTTAAATTTTTTTTCCATCATCACTGAGTTCGTTAGAAATTAGTTTTCTTTGTTTGTGTTTTTTTTTAATTCTTTTGTTAATTTGATTTTTCTTTTCAATTTTGCCCTTCATTTCAATATTTTTTATATATTTAAGGTCTGACCCTCAATGTTTTGATTTATAATTTTGATTTGTAACCTTTTTATCAAATTTTAATTTGTTTTCAATTTCATCATTAGATCCATGATCTTGACTTTTTATTTTTTAAAAAATTGGTCCTTATTCTCTTGATTTTTATTTTTTATTTTCAATTATTTGTCAATTTGAAATTTTTTTTTCTAATTCTGTCATTCAATTCAAAATTTTAATTTATCCTCTGAATTTTTTTTTCAAATGAAATTCTTATTCTCTTAAATGCTATTTTTTATAATTTGATTTTTTTTTTATTTTATCATCCAACATTTCATTTACTGTAATTTGGTCTCTTTAGTTTTTCCTATTGTTTCTGGGCCCTCCCAGTAGTCAATCTAGGACAATATGGGGTCATAGGTCGAGTGGGTTGGCTTGAGTTAACACGAGTCAACCAATTCGTTTTGTTTTGTAAAAAAATCAAAATTATATAATTTTTTAAAAATAAAATAGGTAAATAGCAAATGATTTTCGACTGGATTTTCCCTGAGTTAACCGAAACATTTGTCAACTTGGATTTTTTACTGTATTACATTGGATCAATTCTCCCCCTATTTCTTTTGAAACTTTGGTTGATCTAAGCTAATGGTCACCTGGAACACGAGTCAAGCCAAGTTTTTAAATAGTTGTCTTTTAGATGCGGTACTTCCAGTTTAGTTACTATCTAAGGTTATGAGTTTGAAAAGTTAATATAAGTTGATGTTATTTTCTTTCGCAGTTATATCATTTGAAGTTGTTTATTGTAAAAAATAAACTTCGTTACTTTTTTCAGTTTTCTTTTCAATTAAGTTATCCATATCTCATGATCCAGGTAAGAGGTTTTTTTGGGTGAGCCAAGTTTTTTTAGAAGTCAATTATTTATTTATTTTTATTTTGTCATTCAAAATTCAATTCTTTTGAAAATTAAACTTTGTTTTTTTATATGTTTCCCTTCTATTGGATTATCATGACTACCTGATATTATTTGCGGTTTTTGACAACCTTACTTGGTTTTGCTGATACTTTGTTTTCTAATACCTTATTTTTCATCAATTTCCCCCAATTTCATCAGTATACAGTTTGATTCACGAGGTTTGATAATCATTGTTTTTTTAATTTTCTTGAGTCGTTGATTTTTTTTTGTTTTTTAAAATACAATAACAACACTTTAGCATTGTTTTTTACACTATAAAGAAATTAACCCAATCTACAGCAAAACACCCGCAATGGCCCATATTAAAAACTAATACTTGAAAAGAAAATTATTTATATGATGCTCAGTGATGTAAGGGTGTGTTTGGAAATGTGATGTAAATCGCGTTCCCTCAAATTTTAATTAAAGTTTTTGCTTAAAATGAAAGTTATTTTGATATATTTCTAAGTGAAAAACACTTTAAATCGGCACTGCTACCACAATTCTAAAAACACCTGAAATGAGACTCTGACATCTTCATTTCATTTTCTTTTAAAACATAGTTAAACCGGATTTTACTAGTGTAGGTTCGATGATATGTGATAAGAAGCCTTGGTTGAGGTGAGTTTTTTTTTTTTTTTTTAATAATTAATATTGATAATGGTTAAGTTAAATTAAAGTGACCTAGTGATTTAATTGACCGGTTAAATCAGAATTAGACTCTGTGGTCAACTTTATTTTTTTTAATTTTTATTTAGAATAATATTTTATTATTTAAAAATATCATTAAAACAATATTGTTTTATGAATTAATTTAGATTAATAACAGTTTTTTTAAGAGTTTGACAGTGATTATGTTTTAAAGTGTTTTTTTTTAGAAATATATTAAAATAATATTTATTATTATTATTTTAAAATTTATTTTAAACAATTTAAAAATATAAAAAAATAAATTTAAATAAAAAAATTAAATTTCAAACAAACATCATTTTGAACTCACTGTCAAAATTTCCGAACCCGCGACAGGGATTGTACTGTTGGATCAAATAACTTTGGTTCCAGGGCAATGATTCCTTGCTAAAAAAAGTTATTTACAGTTGGAAATAGAAGAATTTCAGTACACAGTGGCTGACTACGGGTAGTAAAAGCAACTCTGCAACAAATCGCTCTCTCTCTATCTCTCTCACTCTGAGTTGCAATAATTTATCTTCATGTTATCACCATATCAACGTTAGCTAGAGGCCTAGCTAGCTAGCTAGCTAGCTCAGACCAATCACTTCAGGGCCACTGTAAGTCTTTTCTTTATACTATATACGATCTTTCACTTGCATTCTTGATACAAACCATCAACTGTGGCCAATTCAACTCCTAATACCCTCACCACCACCAAAACATGGCCGCCGCCGCCACCACATGCAGCCACCACCACCACCACCTTCCCACCTGACCATCCAAACATGTTAGGCCTTCACAATATTCTCTTTATAGCTCCACCACCATCTTCTTGTCACCACCAGCAGCCACCACACGTTCCCTCTACTCACCAAATAACCAATACCAATGATCAATATGGCATTGCAGACAATCAAGAGTCTTGGAACACTCTAAAGAAATACCCGCAAGAATCAAGTTTCCTTGAAAGGGGAACTTTAAATGCTCTTCAGGATTGTGATACTGCAATAAATATTGGTCCTGCAAGAGCATGTAGGGACTGTGGAAACAGGGCAAAGAAAGAGTGTCAGTACAGGAGGTGCAGGACTTGTTGCAAGAGTAGAGGGTATGAGTGTACCACTCACCTGAAGAGCACATGGGTGCCTGCTGCGAGGAGGCGCGAGAGGCTTGGTTATAGTAGCGGCGGCGGCGGCTCCTCTGCTTCTTCTTCTGGTGGTGGCTGTGTTGGTGGTAAAAGACCAAGAGAAAATGTGCCTGCTACATCCAATAGTTTTAGTACTTCTAATAACAATGCTGCTGCTTCTTTTGTTTTGGATACTGGCTCTAGTTTCCAGGGTGAGCACCTATGTTTTCCCCTCTCCCTCTCTCTTTTTGATATATTTGTTCTCTGATTTGTGAATTTTAGCGACCATTAGGACTTCAGTTCTTGAATCCTGCTTTCCAAGATTGAATATCTCTTTATCTGCTCGTCATTTAATTTATTCTTTTGATTGTAGGATGATAAAGTTATTATCTTGCAGCTAAAGAAGTTGTATTAGTAATGAAATTGACCTGTTTTGTGAACAGAACAGTAGAATTTGAAGCTTAATTCCTTCTGTTTATTGTTATTTGTTTGAGTCAATGTTATGAGGAGTAGATGTGAGGCACTAAGTCGTTTGCCTATTTTTGTCGAATTATAGATGCAAGCTTCAAACAGTCCTTACCAGTTCAAGTTCACGCCCCAGCAGTTTTCAGGTGCGTTAGAGTGTCAGCTATTAACAGTGATGAAGCTGAGGTTGCCTATGAAGCTAAGGTGAATATAAGCGGTCATGTTTTCAAGGGCTTTCTTTATGATCAAGGGATGGATGAGAAAAACCTGTTTCCATGTATTTCAAAAATGCATTCCAGTGAAAGAAATAGAGACTCCTCCTCGCCAATCGTTGATCCACCGGATGCTTACGCAGCCTCTGGCAACCACAGATTGCTTGAAGGTACAAATTGCACCACTTAATAACTCCAGTTTTTTCAAAGGGTTAATGTTTGATTGAGGATTAAATTCAAATTGTAATTTTTTGATAAGAACCGCAAGCACAATCAGTGATCAGAACAGTAGAATTCAAGAAACTGTGAGAAATCTGATCATGACATTTTGTGATTCCACGTAGTTGCACAAGCTTCTCCCTCTATCACTCATGTTCTCCACTCTAATTATAGTTATTAAACCTGGCCAGAAAGATATCTCACAAAAAAAAAAGTTAAAAAACAATTTATGTAGAATATATATGTTATAAATAATAAAGTTAAAAGATTGTTACAAATTTTTTTTTATTCTACATTGGAAATGTATTATTTTTTCTTTTTAAATTGAAGTATTTAAACCAAAAAGTTTTTTTATCACTGAAAATACATAATTTTTTCCTTATAAACATATATTTACTAATAGGCTTTCAATTTTAAATTGAAAAAATTAAACCTTCTTCTAGTATATATATAGTGTTTATATAATGAACTTTGATATGAGTTAGTAACTAATAAGAAAAGTGTTGAGCAAGAGGAATACCTTTAATTGGTCTCTTATGTGCAAGACAACGCCTATGTTTTTTGGATCTTTTATCTTCAGTGGTAATTTTTTTTGTCTCCTCGGACCCGGCCACGGTCCCGGGTTGTCCGGGTCCTGGTCAACCCGCTGGGCTGGCCCAGATGGCTAGCCTGGGTCTGATATCCGTGCTTACTATTGCTGAGTGAAAGCTTAATTTTCATGGCATTCTTGCATCATTGAAAATTTACCCTTTCACACTAGTTTGTTCCATCTTATGTGCTAATCAACGCATCTGAAAAACCTAGATTAATTAGGATTGAACAGAAAACCAAGAAGAGGTACCCTAAACGTGGTAGATAATCTCCAATAGGAGAGAAAGATAACAGTCTCTTTATTAATATTTTTTCAAAGTACAGAATTTCGCCGAAAAATAAACTATACAACTCTATTTATACTAAGTACTATGACTAAACTTGAATCCTTAAAAAATATAAAAAATCCTAATAAATAATTATCGAATTAAGATATTATAGAAAAAACAAAAATAACTAAGAAAAATATTCATTTTTTTTAAAAGCTCTGCATCAATGAGACTTCACATTATGCTTAAATTTTCCGTCGGAACTTGCTGAAGAAAGAAGAATCTCAATAATGTTTATCAGGTACTTGGTACTACAAAACCAACTAACTTCAAAGAATTAAAACTTATTGTTTTCTTTCTCATGATCCATGCTTCATAACCAAGCAAAGGTAATTGTTGCAATGTCATTATCATCTTGGGTTAAAAGGAAAAGGCATGGCATGCGAATTACTCCCTCTCTGCTTTAATGTTTCACCTGTCTCTTCAATGAAAATAACACAAGCATTCCATCCATGATGTCTTTTCTTTTACTTTAAACTGGAAAGGAAGTTTCATTAGAGCTTTTGTGATAACAACTTGTGGCCTACTTTGTATTTTTTTTTCCTGTTCCATCCATCTCCATGTTCTTATACTTTTTCCTCAACATGCACATCTGACTCTTTCATTTAGTTCATAAGCTTATGTTTTTTCTAAGTGAGGGAGTTGAAGTGTGTTTTGCTCTGCTTCTTGTGTTTGTCACTATACAAGTAAAACGTGGTCTGGTTCATGCAGCTGTCAGAATTCTCATCCATTTAGTCATTGCATCTGACATATTTCGAAGTGCGATTCTCGTTCACGAATATTTTCTATGGCTTTTCCACATTATGTTAATTATGAAATGAACATGCAATTTAAAGTAAAATTTAAAATCTGGTCTCACTCTCATTTTTGCTAATGGAAAAGTGATTATGAACGTTGAGGTTTGAGAGAGAATGGATGCCTGGTTATGATTTCCTGAAAGAAGTGGCCTCAAACAGGGTGAACTTGAACCTAAAATGCTAAGGGAATGAGTTCTTGATAATTTATTCAATAGGAAACGATGATCATGTGATTTTAATTCTTTCTGTTGAGTGTTTATGCTATCCCTTTTCTGCAGAATGCAGAATCATTTCTTTTTCACTGCCTATTCATGCTAACCAGTTTTTTCTCTAATTCACCAGGTAATGGATGAGATCCAGCCTTGCAGGTTTTGGCTTAAATGCAGAAGGCGTGAACCCCACTTTTGTCCTAAATTCTACTACCATAAATGGCATGCCATTCTCTACTGTATAGGAATTTCTTAGTTCTCCTAGTTTTGCAAACTCCTTTGGCTGTGTTCTTAATGCCTTGTTCAGTTTGAAGTGTCCCTTTTCTTTAATGATGGCCAGAAAAAAAATTCTTGGAAGAACACTGTTCTAACTTCTAAAAGCTCATTTTAACGAAAGAAAACTGGTAAAACAGGGGAAAAGTAGATTCTCTGAGCACAATGTACTAAAAAGAGAGTGCTTATGTCATTATGGAAAATGTACTTGTGCTTTTCCACACAAATTAACTTGAAAAACCAGCTATCCAAAACAAAATCTAAATTGGTTTGAGTTTTAATTTAACTGGAAAATACATCGGCTCAGGAAAAATCCAGTTAGCTCGGTGAATGGATTTAAAAAAAGTAAATTTGTCATTCATTTTGTTAAAAGACTAACTAGAATTGATATGTTGGTTTGGGTTTTTTTGTTGAACCTGAAATATGAAGCTAGAGATAAATTCTGACTTTTCACGCTATTGCACCGCTAACATGGAAGCAGGCTCAAAAACAAGAACACTCAGTCATATCCTTAGCAAACAGGTCCGCTTGATACAGTAAGCAAATGGAAACGTGCTACGAGCTCCAAGAGGCTAGAGACTAACTTTGCTAGCTAAACTAGCTGGAAATGCATTGATTCTATCTTGTATGAAACTTCAGAATCTCAGTAGAAGTGTATATAGAAACAAACACCAACCTCGAATACAATTTGTACAAATCAGCTCTTAACAGAACGTACAAGAGCATGAAATGGTTAGAGGGAGATGGTTATTTGTACTTGCAATAAATATTAAATAGTATTAGAGAAGCTTTAATCTGCAAAACGGTGCTTATTTGTGATGGGTCAAAAACCGAAGCCACCTAGGCTCTGCCTGAGGCCATCAATTGAAGGGGTGGGCTCAAACTTGAAGCCACCTTGGTGGGTTCGGTTAGGGCTTGCCCAATACTCTCCCTTGAGTGGGTGCATAAATGTTCGTATGTCACAATGAAGGATTCATTCTTGTAGAAGAAGCTACTTCTTGAAGAAATTAGAGGTCGTTCAAGAATCTAAAATAGAAATTTGTTTCAATCGAGCAAGTGGTGTGTGCCCTAGGTGGATGTGCCAAAGATTTACTCATGAGCTACTTCTTGTTGAAGAAGCTACCAAAGAGTTTTCGAAAGCTCATTGATAGATTCCATCTTGCAGCTTACTCAGGCCAATCACTTCCTTGTTTTGAGGTCTCGAAATGCACAAAAGCCAGGGGAGAAGAGCACAACGCAATTTAAATCTTTGGTAGTTTTTCCTAGCAGGTGAAAGATTACATATAAAACTAGGAATGCACAAAATTATAGGCAATTGGCACGGGTACTTGGAGAAGTGTTGAGGCTGCCAGGGAATTTTTCGAGATGCATTGGCCTAATAGATATGATACAGCATTTGTCAATGGATCGCTACACTGGCTTGTGAGGAGTGATCTTGGAAATCCAACCTGTATTTTCAATTTTGAAACCCAGCAATTTGGATCATTTTCATTGCCTCCTCCTGATAATGATGGTCATGAGTCATGACCATCAACTGGAGAACATTGGAGGCATTTAGAGCCTCTATTTGTTGCTGCTATAGATGCCTTCATTCTATGGAGATATAGTTAATGAAAGACTGGTGTTGTGGAATCTTGGACCAAATTCATGTGATGCTAATCAAGGTTGAACTTCTTGAGAAGCCTTGTTGCAAAGTGATAAATATCTTTGAAAACAGGGATATGACTCGGGGTGCTTGTGATGTGATTTAAGTCTAAGAAGTCGTCCGGAAACAAATATAAATTTTGATCCGACCGTTAAGTTTTTTCAGGGCATTCTATAGGTTATATTTTCTATAGCATCGGTCAAGGTCGGGAACATCCTCAGATTTAGTCCAATTTGGCAGGGATCTTATATGGGGCATGCATCCTTTCTTGCCAGACATCAGAACTTCTTTGACATGCCATGTCTGAAAAACAGGACCTTAGAATTGGTCAAGTTTTGTAGATATAGAACCTTAAAGTCTATGAGCCCTTAATTAGGTTGCATCCCGAAGTCCCTAAAAGTCCATTGTTGGAAATCCGTCGGACTGAACACCACAAACTGAAGTTGGTGGGCCAACTATGTAGTCTCCATGCCGTCGAGCTCTGTGTTGCCAGGAGAAACCTGATGTCTTTGTAAGCTTGATAGCAATTAGGATCGCAAATTTCAATTAATCTCAAGCGCCTTCCTCTTGAAATAGATAACTGAAACAAAACTCTAAGTAAAATAAATGTTTTCATTAAAAACAATTAAGTCTTAGCCGTCCAAATCATCGTCATAAATATGATCTAAATAAACTATTAGAAAAAACTAATTATATGAAAGCTACTGCAGTTCTAGCTCCCGCGTCAAAGTCTTTTACCTTCTTATCAGGGCATCTGTTTCCTTTTCTTCTGGTTTTGCCTTTGTTTTCGCCTTTGCATGTGTCTCTGATGTGTGAAGAAGGATCTAGCTGCATATTACGGTGTTATTTTATATAATCTATGAATAACTGTTCATATGCTGATCGGATATCTGTCAGAAACTGTATTTCTAAGAAGGAAAGATTATGCTGCTATGGAATCTTGGACCAAAATTCATGCCATCGACATCGTAGTTAATGTAATTTGTTTCATACTAATGTGGGGAATCTCTTTGGAAATGGGAATGTGCTCCTGCTGCCTGCTGAAATTCTGCTTTTCTATCACCCTAGAACTAAAAATTGTAAAAGACTGAGCAAATCGAGGGGTTATTCAATCAATTCAGGATATTGTTCACAAACCAACCTTGGCTTCACTCAAAGATATTGCCAAGGGAGGCTGCTAAAGCAAGATAAAAAACTGAACTGAAAAGGAAAAGTGAGACTTAAGCTACTGTTCCCTGTTGTGCTGGGTAACAGGCAGTTTCTTTCTCATTTTTATGATCTTCTGTTAGATTTTCAATAATCTTAAACTTAACTCTATCGAGAATTAATATATAAAATTTAAACAGGAGTTGAAACCGACATGGTTAATAAAACTTAATCCAAATAAAATTCTGAAATCTAATTAAAAAGGAAATTTCAAAATAACTAGGAAAATAAAAAAGAAATTCTAAAAAAAACATATTTATTTTGAGCATGATCCCTTTATCAGAAAGCAAGTTTAACTCTTTCAAACTTTTTCTTAGGATTGAATTTTCAATAAACATCCCACATCATAAAGAGATTGCAATGAGTCAATGACCAATTTGGTTGTAGTAGGAATCCTACGTGGAGCATTCTGTAAATGTCTCCTTTCTGGCCAGACAGCCGAACTACTTTGACATGCCATGTCTGAGCCAACAGGATCTTAGAATTGGTCAAGATGTGTTGACACATCACCTTGCATGCTCATGATCCTTGATTAGGTTGTCTCCTCAGAACATTAACCTTTCTTTGAAGTGCGGTCCAACTCCACATTCACGGACATGATGTGTTTCCATGCAACCCTTTGCTGCCGAGGTAAACTCCAGAGTCTTTGGTTAACTTGACTGGAGATGGATAGTTAGCCTTGTTGATGAAGAAAGATTAAAATTTAGAGCTTCTTATACTTTAAAATTATAGCCCTTCAATGGTAGAAAAAACTCTATATGAAAAGTTCTGAATAAATTTCAAATATTTTGATAATTTGTATTTTCTAATTATAAGCTATAAAACTATTTGAAGTGTTGAACACAAGTTAGCTAATTAAAACTGAATTAAATTAAGATTCTGAAACCTAACTAGAGAAATCCAAAATTAACTGGGAAAATAAAAAAAAAATCCTGGGACACCATCTTTTGAGCTTAATTTGGGTATGAAAATGTGAGGGAACGTGTGGACAGATTGCATGGCGAATTTCAGTTCGATTGAACCAATGACTACTATGAAGTCTTATGCCAATCCTTTGAAGCAGCTCATTTACACTCTACATGTTCTGATCTTGGCAACCCAACTGCCTTGACACTCCCTACAGTTTCATTTCTTCATTCGTTCTGTTAACAGTGTTTTCAGGGAACATTATTGAATACTTCAACTTCCCAGTTTCTTCTTCAAAACATTCTGGCATCAAGCAGTATTTCCAGGAAATAAATTGTTGGCTCTTGAAAAAGGTGGGAATCAAGCACTGATCAATTAAATCTGTGATGATAGAAAAATTGGATGATGGTCCATCTACGTTAACAGAGAATTTCGTTGAAAGATTGAAGACCCTAAAGTTAGTTCCATTTCACTTTCCTTCTGTACATATTCACTCGCATTCCAGGGGAAAAAATGGGTACAAAAAGAATCAATTTCAATGTAGATACATACTTCACCTGGTTAACTCATTTACACTTGAAAGAAGCTCGAATAGCTCTGGTATATATACCTTTCCTAGGATATATCATATGTAACTAAATTAGCAGATATGATGGTGAGGGGTGAAATGCAATGCGGATTGTAAACATCGATTCCTGGCTGCGACAAATCGTTCCCAGTGGCCAAGTAGATGGTGAGAACAGTAACCTTTAGCCGACATTTAAGTGCTCCCGTCTCTAGCAAAGAATGTGGATGCACATGCATGGCCACGGTTTGCTATAAGAAGATCCTAATCAATCTGTACCCTTCAAGTGTCTTCTGCAAATACTCTGAAGATGAAATCCCGGAACCGTTTTGAGTATTGCTTTGGATCAACTGCAGAGATTGAAGTTGGGTCATACTGCATAGACTTGTATGCGTGCTCGAGCTTTTTGCTAATATCATAGTCTTGTAGTATGTCTATGATACCAAAAAATAGGACGACTTCATGTAACACCCCGGTTGGTTCTCCAATCAGCTGAGCTTCAAAGTCTCTTTTTCTGGTCTTTTCAACCCTTGCTGGCATGTTTATACCTAACTTAATGGAAGCCCGCCTGCACAAAACATTAAAAATGAATGAGAAAAAAAAAATGTTGTGGTGTTTAGATTCAAGATTGCAACAAGATCCGAGAAATTGAATCCCACTTAATCCAACATCCTGAGAAGCCAGTAATTTACCGAGAGGGGTCCATGAAAAGCTTATCTAAATCCACTCTTGAAAGGCGTGGAGCTCCTGATTCACTTTCATCTCCAATTCCTAAAGATACAGAGAAGAGACAGTTTCTTTCATTAGGCAAACATTTATTATGAAACTAGAAATAGCAGTAAATTTAAATGTGACTAGGAATAACCTGTAGGAGTGTGAAGTCCGGTGGGAGTCCGAACTCCAGTAGGAGTGCGAATTCCAGGGAGGGTCCGGACTCCAGATGTACGAGAAGGTGTGAGGGCTTCCCTGCATGAAGCTTCTTGAAAGTGAAGACCAACCAAAAGACTGTAATCCATTATTCTCTCCTGTTCAAGGAAGTCACAATCTCTGTCCACTTGCCTGCATGAAGGGACACTTCAGGATACTGATATAAACAGTATAAAAAAAGCTACATGCAAACAATACTTTTGAAAAACACCAGCATTTATCTTTCAAGTTGATAAAAATCATTCAATATGCAGGTATGGTTGTGATAGCAAGTCACAAAAGTTGAATAGAGAGCTATGAATTAACTCAACTTCTAACCTAAATCATTTCTAGATACTACCAGTAAGGGGGAGTACTTGTTTAATATGAGATTTGATAGAGAAGCACTATAGGTGATAATTCTATATTTCCCACTTGAATGAAAGATTTTGAAGATATTTTCTAGAAAAACATCGGAGCCAGAACTGAATTTAAATTTAGCAGTTGAAATGCAGGTATGGCCCCTATTATTATAGCAGGGACGTAGGATTTTCCCATACTTTCCTGCATTCAAAATGGAAAGGATAAAATAATAGAAGAAAAATGGAATGCAGAACTAAGAAATGAGGCATCATTTCACCTGCAAAACTCTTGGAACCAAGATTTCTGCAACCGAAATATGTATTTGAGATCAAGGTCCTTGAGGGTGGTTGTTGGATCAATTTCTGACTCAGGTTTAGAAGTTATGCGGCCATGGGAAGAACCTTTCAAGTCAAAGCGCCGATGAATAGAAAACTCAGAACAAAACAGATTCCCCATAATGACAAATCGAACCTGCTCCACATGAAGATTAATTTCCATCAAGGTTCAGGAGTTGAATAAATCTTTCTATCCAAAATTGGAGTTCTATGCCCTTCACATTACCTTCTTCTGATTTGGCCCTGTTAGTTTCACACAATGAAGACCATAAAATTTGGTTACTAGTGTGTTCTTGAATGCCCGAACATGATTATAGTAGGCTGGCAGCATCCTCAAGAGGACCTGTAATTGCATTATCCAGGTAAGGCAATGCATTAGAATCCTTGTGTTAAGGAATTATGCAGAACAGATTAGAAAACAGAGATTTCATTCTGGAATTGCTGACAAAATGGATACTATGATGAACTATTTAATCATGAAGGACAAAACCATTGTCAGCCATAAAGCTGTTGCAAAGATTGTAAACTATCATATAAGAATGGAAGTGGCATTTTATCTCAAATTCAAATAAAGTAAACAAAGTGATAAAATGATGATACTGACTTTTACTTCTGCCTTCTTTATTGTCTTTATCATGTAGCGATCATCATTCGTCAAGTAAAAAAAGCTTCCACTCTTTCCTGGGGATGAGAGCTCCCTAAGTGCATCGTTCCCACATATCGATAACATGTAATCAGCTGCATCCACATTGAACAATTTCCGGAGAGTCCTGAAAGTAGGATCATTGGGAACTGTCAGCCCTTATTCATATCAACTGTAGAGAGAATGATGATGCTAAGATATGATCATGCAAGGCTCAGATGAATGCACTGCATGAATCACTAAGCACTATCGGCATATTCTTTATTTTAATTGAGTCTGTCACAAACATAAAATACACGAATGCAGGAGCAAATCGAATCCATTTTCAGTCTAATTATCCCTTGCATTGAACTAGTTTCATTGACATATTACAATTCCTGCTAAATGATGCCTGGCCCGGCCCTTGCGCAAAAAGAACATGTTTCAAGCTCTGACCTGAAAACTACAGGACAGTAATCCTTCCATTTGAACTCGCTAGACTGGTGAGGTGGAGTGTGCTTGGATCCCTCTGGTGGAAATTTAGTCCATACTTTTTCTTTGGGGTCAAACGCCGAAGACTTCAGATCAAGAGATATAGCTGGAGCAGGCCGTCCCACGGAATGTCTGCCCAATCATAGTCATATCAGAAATCAACAACATGCATGACAGATTCTAAATGCTTTATCAGGAGATCGATTGGATGATTCACTGATCGCCACCAACTGGGAGTTGGGAGCATATCTAAAAACCAAAAGTAAAAGATAACAATTGCCATCACACATGAACTGAGAGGCAGAATAGAGTAGGAAAGGAGCATTTATGGACACTGCAGAGGAAAAATTTAGTAAAACAGATGAAATGCATTGGTTTTGGCATATAGAGAAGAAAACATTTGGACTTTGAATAAGCATCCTACCAAATAGTTAATGGCAAATGATTGATAGACATGAGCAATACGAAGGATCAGAGCAAACAAAGAAGCATTTACCAAATCCCAAATACCTTATTCCCAACTGCAGATTGAGCATTAGTTCATAATTCTTATGCCCTTTTGATATTGTTTCCCCTTGCTTCTTCACAGGCTGTGTTCTCAATTTATATATTTTTGGATCCAATTCTTCAACCTGAAGGTTTCCAAACCCTTCTTCGACATCCCTCAATTCCCCATCACCACAACCACTAGAGACATCACAGCTATCCAATGAAGCCACGCTGTAGTTACTCAGCCTCCCATCTACTGATATCCTCCTGAGCCTTCCTTCATTACCATTCCTTTTCACTGGCTTAGCATTCCCTTGATCAAGAAACCCAGGCCAACTCAACATCTTCTGTGATGGCAAAATTGACATCGTTTCACAAGTAGCAATCTTGCAATCATTCAAATCCAAAAACAACTCTTGAGGATCCCAATCCAAATTCTCTGAAACAGACCCAGATGGATAACAAGTCCCATTTTGCTCTTTAGGATCCTTACTCCAAAACCCCACATAAAAACTTCCATCTGGCCATCTAAAACTCCCATTTCCTCTGGGCAATCCATCTTGCCAAAAACCATCATACCTATTCCCATTGCTCCAAATCATAGTTCCACTACCATTCATCAAGCCATTCTTCCATTGACCAATATAATGATTCGAACTCTTCCACTGGTACCTTCCGTGTCCATCTTGTGACCCTCTTCTCCAATCACCATCATAATAATCACCATTAGCATAACTCTGTGTACCATTTCCATGTTTCAAATTCATAACCCAGTAACCTCTAAAAGTATCACCTGAAGAACCTGTATAGGTCCCTCTACCATCCATATAACCCCCCTTGAATTCCCCCTCGTAAGTAGCACCAGAAGGCCAGCTAAATTTGCCTTTTCCCATTGTCTTACCTTTATACCATTCGCCGAGATACATGCAACCATCTGTCCAGAGATATTTTCCATGTCCATGAGGGAGGTTGTCAAGCCATTGGCCTGTGTAGAAATCACCATTAGAAAGGATCTTTTCTGCATGGTTTACAGGTTCTTTACAAGGAGGATCGTCATCATCAACATGAGCTACTGCTGCTGACATCATGGTGAGAAAGACACTGTTGTTTTTGTTCTTCTTCTTTGTTGCTTGTGATTTCCTAACTTTTGCTTCCCAGGCCTTTACAATGCCAATGTTCTCTTTGCTCATTTCTCTCTTTCTACCTACAAAGACTCAACCTTTGTGGCCTCCCTCTCTCTCCTCCCTTATCCCATCTCCCATCTGTCATTGTTTTTGTTTCATGCTAGGTTTCAAGAACAAAAGCTGCATTTTTTGCAGCAGGCCAAGGAAAAAGGGGAGACTTGGGAGGGAACCAACAAAACAAAGACAACGACAACAAGCTGTGTTTTTTTGTTCTGTTTCTTGAGATCGTTTGTGTTGTGTTTTCTGTTTCTTGTTTTGCTAAGATGGTTTTCTGAAATGGGCTGTTTCTTGTTTTTGAGGAAAAAAATATGTAAGAGTCGTTTTAGATTTTGATGAGGAAAGCAAAAGGAGAAGCTGGTAACCAATGCTGGCCTTTTGTTTCTTTTACTTTCTTTTTTTTTGGAGGAGATTTTCTTTTCCTTTCTTTTTCTTTGTTTGGGTACGATTCAGGAAGATGAAGTTTCTATGATTCCCGGATTTGTCTCCTAAAAGAAATAGCATACCAAAAAATTAGAAGAATGGTTGTGAATTCCATTTTTAGTATCTAGAAACTAAGTTTGGTGGTGTTAGTTTCATAATTATCTTGTTTTATCTCACAAATTTCATATATAGTTCTCAGAAGTCAGATCCGATCGGGAAAAAATTACAGGTTATTGAATTCTTATATTAATTTGTAGGTTACTGGGTCAATTATTTTTATTGAGAAAATATTGTTTTTTTTTTTTTTATCATCTTCAATGTTGATTAAGTTTAGTTTAGATCGAGTTTTGTTGAATTATTATCGGATTAATTAAGTTTTATTAAGTTAATATTTTTTTAATTTCAAGAACAATAATAAAAAATACAAGTTTTCAGTTAGGAATTGTTTTCAAAACAAGAATATATAAATGCAAATTCCCTTTTCCATGAGAGATCCAATTATCGAAGTAATCATAAACCTAAAAAAGTGAAAGCAAGTCCCCTGAAAGGGATCTTGATTTCTTGTCTGTGAAATCTCTTGGAGGGTGATAAGGAGTGAAAATGGCCAATAAATAACAAGGGCATTTGGAGGGAAAAAAACAGGCAAAGAGGGAAGAAATGTGAAATGTTGAGAAAAAACAGGGCATATTTGAAAATTAGGTGTGTAATAATGGAGAAAGATTAGCTGTGTCTTAATGGGCAGCATTAACTACTGAGTTCCGAGTCTGCAGGTCGAAGTCGTGCGGCCTGCTTTCCTTCGGACGAGGTCAAACACAAACCCTAAATCTATGTGGCCATCCTGTTAATGCATTGGAAGCTAAAGGTGACACTTGTCCTTTCCAAGACAAAAATTACTTCTTAATTACTTGATAATGGTGTCTCCTAAAAGGCTATTTTCACCGGGTAAGAATGCCTTGAGTGTTACTTTTTAATTTTTTTTATTTAAAAATCTATTAAAATAATATTTTTATATATTTATTATATTATCACATAAAAAATACTAAAAATTATTAATTTTAAACTTAAAAAAAATTCAAAATTTTTAAAAGGTGTGATCCATCCAAGCAGCCTTTTATTATTGCTGTAAGGTTTAGAACAAACCAAATAACTGACTGGGGATTTGAACAATACAAGATATAGACCGATCTAAATAAAAAAATTAGAAGAAAAAAATTAGGTTAACTCAATAAAAATATTTTAATTGACTTGTTGACTCAGTTAAAACTTAATTCTCAACCTATAAATTTTTTATTTTTTATTAAAGTAATATCATTTTAATTTTTTTTTAAAAACCAAAAAATTCGATTGATTATCCGAAACCAAAACCGAGCCTTGCAAGTATAGCATTTACATAACCATCTAGGTAGTGGCCCAGTGGTAAGAGTTTGAGACCAAGAGGTTTGCTCTCTCTGTGGTCTCAGGTTCGAGCTCTAGGTTGCTCATATGATAGCCACTGGAGACTTACATGGTCGTTAACTTCAGGGCTCGTGGGATTAGTCGAGATACACGCAAGTTAGCCCGGACACCGACATTAAACTAAAAAAGTATAGCATTTACATTCCTTGATTCTCCTCTCGTCCATTTCCCAGGTGAAAAAAAGTTCTCCCTTTCCCTTTCCTTTATTAACCGTTGGGTTTCCGGCAAGATATTATTAAGTTTTATTTATTTATTTATTTGTTTGATTAATATGCATAGCCTTGAAAATATCAATATCTTGAAAACTATACAAGTTCCATGAGTTGTGATTAAAACCATGTTTGGTCTCTCGTTTTTCTAGTTTTTATTGATTAAAAAAATTTACACGAACCTTAATTAAATTATTTAGTGATTTTATTTACCAAAAATAATGAAGTAGTGTTCTGATTATTATTTTTCATTTAGTTTTTTTTAAAAGGTC
>Ga0307517_10003028_pt1 | contig 26554 bp, 13 predicted proteins | sample 23_EM_MG_FD_194515 | JGI IMG/M metagenome (GOLD analysis project Ga0307517, IMG submission 194515) | Populus trichocarpa ectomycorrhiza microbial communities from riparian zone in the Pacific Northwest, United States - 23_EM | ecosystem: Host-associated > Plants > Roots > Unclassified | place... | reverse complement strand
TGACTATATAAGTGGTTTGGAAATGCCATCCAAATAATATTATATATAAAAAAATTATTTTAATAAATTTATATATAAAAAATATTTTAAAAAATAACCCTTATCATAATACTAAATTATAAACTAAGTTTTAGGACTTATCTCCTTTTGATTTTTATATACATGATTCAAGTTGAAACTCATGTAAAAACTATAAATAAATTAACAGTTTGTTTGAGATTGTGATATTGGTTTAAAATATTTTTTGTTTAAAAATATATCAAAATAATATTTTTTTATTTTTAAAAATTATTTTTAATATTATTACAACAAAAAAATTAAAAAAAAAAAAAATTAACACAGCATTTCTGTTGAGCACAGACACAACGGTCTATCGATTGAAAATAAATTAATTATAGCCCTCGAGAAAGTACTAATAATTAAAGAATCAAGACAGCAGACCTGTGTATTCAAATCCCACATGATAAACAATGGGATTCGAAACCCAAGATTACAGAAGACAATGGTAAACTCATGGTCATTGGTAGTTTGGTACCCAACATTCTGTCTAAGATTCAAGTCCTCGAATGGTTGAATTCATCTTCTCCCTAAGATTCAATTCCTCGAATGGTTGAATTCATCTTCTCCCTAAGATTCAAGTCCTCGAATGGTGGAATTCATCTATCTCCCTACATAAACCTCCCCCAGCAGCACTTTCCCTATATTGCGTAGAGATCCACAGTCCAACATATGGAGTCATCTGCGGAACTTTTCAAACCAAACATTGCTTATCTAGTCCTCTTATTATATTGACAGGGAAGACCAAATCTAAAGCTGTCTCAGTGCATGGATATATAATGAGATCAAGACTTCCATTCACATATTTAAGAATTGCCACAGAAATAATCAAGTAACTTGATGGCTAGGCTTCTTCTCCTTAGCATTGTGCTGGCTGATCTGTCGGTGTTAGGATTACCGCAGCCACCTGCTCCAAGTCCAGCACCATCTGAAGGTGGGGTAGTAATCCCTGCTAGTCCCTGGATCAGGCGGATAGCAAGACATCATTCTGATAAGTCTGAAGCTGGGGGAGATGTGATTCTTGGTGGATTCTTGGTAGCCATTGTTGCAGTGGTTTTGTGTTACATTCGTGTCACGAGACGAAACCAAATCCAGGATGCCTGAATTCTTCTTTCTCTTCAAAGAATTTTGAAGTTGGGAGATAGCTCTTGGTTAGTTGGATTCAGCTTACTTAACTAATGTATACTTATCTTTTCTTCAGGATTCAGGAAAAAAGGAATCCTAGAAACTCTTGAAATTTTGAGACGATGATGATGTAAGATCTACACAGTACAAATCGTTACATTATTTTATCTTAAATGAAAGAAACTATTGATAGATACTTTCTTCGTTAATCACTGCTCTTACCAATTTTCCAACTAGCAAATGACACGAACAATGCGATTGCAATGAGCTGGAAAATCAAATCGACAATGATATTGTGCTGGATAAGCATGGATCCATGATGTGAGTTGTGGGACTAAATTTCTAATTCAGATTGCTAATTTCATATTTCACATATTCAAGAGAACATCAAGGAAAAATAGAGTTGATTCAAAGTACATAAATAAGCATTTGAGTTCCATTAATGTTTAAAATATTTTGATTTTTCAAATATAAGAAGATCTAAATCGATTTATAACCAAATTGACTCGTGCATCAATCAATCCCCTTGTTGTCTCCCTTTCTATTTTCTAAGCAAGAATTGTGATTTTTTCCCGAAGTAAATTGTCAGCAACCATTAGTTCTGTGTCGAAACATGGATGATTTGCAGGTTTAAAGCAAACTTTAAATCAAGAACAAATTAAAACACAGCGCCGTTCATCATGGAAATAAGAATCCAATCCACCCCCACCCCGATAGCAAGTTTAAAAAACAAGACAAGACAAGACTGCAGCCACGGTACGTTATTGACTATATATATATATAAAAGAATTCAAATCTATAGAATAGTATCTTTAGCCGTTTGCATGTGAAGTGGTTTTGGGATTTCTAGCTCAACCAAGCTGGTGCCCACTTGGATCCACAAGAAATCGTACTCCAAATCAGCCTTTTGTTTAATTTATTATTTTTTTCATGTCTTGAAATTTCACATACGCCTCCGTATCTATGTTTTTCTTGCCATAAGTTGGCGAATCCTTGTACCTTGATATTTGAAATTTAATAATATAATCTCGAATTTAACAATTCCAATAGGTAACAATTTCCATTGTATAACACAAAGTCAAATATACCTTCCAATAAATAAATAAATAAATAAATAAATATTATTTTTGTCGTCCCTATTTCAAATCAAATTTAGGAAGAAAATAACAATGATTTAGTGAAAGGAGAGAGAGAGAAATGAAGCCAAATTTCCTTATCTTACAAAGAAGTAAATGCAGTTAGCTATATTAATCATTCCCTGACAAATTATTTAGGGAATTTAATGTTTCCTAGCCTAATTTATAGCTATAAATTCACAAAGCTAGTTGGGAATAATATAGCACACCAAATTTCAAATATCCCATCAGCTTCCCTGTCTTCAGATGCGAACAACCTTTCCTTTCAAATTCAGCAAAACATTAAGAACATAACAGACCAGCACAATCATTGAATATCTTTTTTAAGTAATTAAATATTTTTATCAGTTAAGAATCTAAGAATTCCAAAAGTTTGCCATTTGATTCCGCAATTAATCCCCCAGTTTCCTTTTTGACAGACTCTATGTAGCATCCAAACAAGAAAGAAAAGAAAAGAAAAAACAAAAAAACAAAAAGAGAAAGAAAAAGTTCTGTCTCAATTTGAAGGAGTTTAATTTGCTTCTTTTTTTTTTCATCTCTGAAACTGAACTCCAATTTTCCTTCCAAAGTTCTTCAATAGATCTGCAGCCCCTGCAATATTTCACATAATTAATTTCTCAATTAGCTTTCCAATATTCAATTTCAAAATGTTTTCTAGAAATTCCTTTAAAAGAAACAAATTTGCTAAATTCCGAAAAAAGAAAAATTTTCTCCATTTATAAAGATATAAGATCTTCCTTTTCTTTTTACCGAAATGAACAATTAATTGTTTGAACATATCAACTTGAGTGTGTATAATTCATTTGTTTTCATGATCCAGAATGAGAGGATTACAGCATTTTTTTTCCATTTATATCTTTCTCTGGACTAAAGTGAGATTAAAAAAAAACAGAAAAGAGACAAAAACAGCAGAATTGAAGAAAAATACTCATCAAAATCTAATCAGAACTCAAGTCAATCCAAGCAAAACTAAAATAAATTAAGAAAAACCCATTAAAGAGAAATCAAAGAAGAGCAAAACCCATAAATGAATTAATTACCTTGAGGCTTGCAAACAGGAGGAACTTCAAAGAGAGAACGAGAGAGCTGCTTATGAGCAAGACCAATATCAACAGAGATCAACCCAGAAGATGGATCATTTACTTCAAAACCTTTGACTGGAAGCCAAAGAAAAAGCTCTTCTTGTATAAGCCCTTCCAACCCCATAAGCCCGCCATAACTGAGATTGGCTCTAACCACACTGTCAAAGACCACTCTTGTCTCATACTTAGTCATGCATAGACCATCTAGCTGCACCTCTAAGCGACCATCTTGGTCAAGACTGTAGGACTTGACATTGTTTGGAAAGAGACCGCCTGGTAAGCCGTGGCTTTGAAGGAGGTTTTGTAAAGTGGATGTGGTTGTGGTGATGGTGGAGAGGAGGAAGATAAGGGAGAGAAAGAAAGGGAGGAAAGATACTTGTGTCAGAGACATTGTTAAGGTTTATGTGTACAGATGAAGTACAGAGTTTCAGAGAGATTAACAGATGGATGGGTGTTGTCTGAGGTTTTTCAAGTCAGGTTTTTAGGACTTTCGCTTCCGTTCGAGTCTGGGGCAGTGAGTTTTTGTGATGACGATCGTGAATGTAAGGCTGGTGGGAGTAGGCCTATTACAAATTATGTGCTGGCGAGATTTGTTGTCCAAATTGCCCTTGATTTGATAAACCTTGTTTAGGGTGGGCTCAATGTTAATTATACAAAATTACTTAAATGACCTCTTTTTTTATTTTTTTTGAGATTATGATTTGGTCCGATTTGATGGATATTGGCCCTTTCCTTTTTGAAAATAACACAATGTTTATCCAGTAAGATATATGATAGGTTGCGTTTTTCTATTATAATCTGACTAAATAGTAGTAATATATTTATGCATATTCGTATGTATATACTTTAAATTGTTAAACATTATTGCATATAGTAGTTTTTAGTATACATTAATTATACGCCATTGATAAAAATCAAAGTTAATTCAAATGAGTATGAGATTTGAGGAGAAAAACTTTGATCTCACTTGATTTATTAGTATATATATGTTTTGTCTGAATTCATGTTTTACTTATAAAAAAAATAAAGTTAATATTTTTTATAATATTAAAACTTCGTTTTAACCTGATCGTCAAGCCTATTCAAAATAACTTTTTACTTAAAAATGTATTAAAATAATTTTTTCAGATTTTTTTTTTATACCAACACATCAAAACCATTAGAAAATAAGAAAAACATCATTAATTTAATATTTTTTCAAACAAAATTTACTTTTCAAAAGCACTTAACAACAAATAAAAGTTATATCAAACACCCTCTTAATTTTATCATTTAATGATTTTAGTTCCGATATAAATCTTATCAAGAGAGGCTACATGAGGAGCATATGATAGTGAATACCTATATTTTAACAAATAATAGGAGACTTGTCAAGGTAACAATATTAGAAGGGTAAATAAGTAAAGTAAGCAAGACAGGATACGAAGAGGAACATCGGTAATAAAGAACAAAGGGGTGATGAGGGAAACATAAAATTTGGTAGCGAGTCAAGTGAGGTTGGGACCAAAGAGTATGTTGTGCCTAACAACAGGAGAGGTGAAAGCATCTAACTCAGAAAGCTGACACTTGGCAAAAGGGCAAGAAATGATCATGGTGGATACTTCGAGGTTCGAAAAGCACTTCTCTTTCGTCTCCCCCATGGTTTTTTCCCTCTATGGCAAATATGGTTTGTGGGAAAACTTACAGTTTAGTCCTTATGTTTTTATCAATTCGATAATTGAGTCTCCTGAGAAAAGATTTATGAAATATATATTAATTTCGTATATATTATGAAATAGCATAAAAATCATTCAAAACCATCCAAAATATATATTAATTTAATATAAAAAAACAATTTTAAAAATATTTTAAAATACAGGCTGTTTGTTGAGTGAAAATTACAACTACCAATAAAAATATTTTATAAGAAGGATATTTATCAAGACTGTACAAAGAAGGGTGCTTCTTGTGTATGTGACATGTCATGTTTATCATGTTTTCCAAAAACGTACATTAAGAAAACGACAACATTTATCATTCATGTCAATTTTTTTTTTTTTTTTTATTGAATTTGGCTTAAGATCTTTTAATTTGGTAGTCAATGTTGACAAATTAAGATTCTTGAATAAATCCGTCTAATTTGATTAATTAAACACAATAGGTATGTATATATATATATATATATATATATATATATATATATATATATATATATATATATATTGCCTTGTGGTAAAATATTCTCGAGCCAATCATGAGTTACGTAGATTATATTGTTCTCAATTTATCGAGATGACATAACATATTAAAATATGTGTATATATATTTTTTTAGATTAATTTAAAATTTAAAATAATAGTTATTATCTACAAACTAAAACAACTGATTTATTAATGTTATCACTCATTTATCGAGATGTAAACAAAAATTCACATTTAGATTAACGCATTCAAAGTTTCTTTTGTTCTCACCATCATATTCCTTAAGTTCAACTCATTTATCGAGCAAAATCATTAACAAATTACCACATGAGCCAACACTCGAAGGATTATATTAACATAAATTCACTATTATTGACTTGTTAAAGGGTTTGAAATTTAAAAAGTTTAATTTTATTTGCTAAAAATTAATTTTTTTTTGTATGTTTTAGATCGTTTTGATGTACTGATTTCAAAAATAATTTTTTTAAAATAAAAAAACATCATTTTAATGTATTTTGACACGAAAAACACTTTGAAAAAAACAAACATAACCACACTCCCAAATAGATCCCGGTGTAAAATCCTTGTCATCAAGGGCCTTTGGCAACCTATTCATCTACCAAATGACATCATTTTTTGCACAAGAATAGACATAAAGGCTTAAATATGAGACCACATCTCATTAGCCATTGGTGCAAACCCAAAGGGATATCTCTCTCTCAATTAAAAAAATATGCAAATTGGCCTCCCTTAAGAGTAAATTAAGGGCAACCAATCAGCCATTAATGGGAGATCAAGACTTCTTTAATACACGGGCATCCCAAAGTTCTCCAAGTTAAAAAGACAAATCGAGTGCTTTAAAGCTTTATTGTATTATATTATATTATATGATAGTACTAATCCATTGGTTGCCATATCGATTAACAAAGGTTTCTGTTCATAATCATAGTGATAAAGATCCACTTTCCTTTCCTTTACGACCTTTTCTTCCTCTCTAATGATAATATTTTCGTACATGAATTTGATTTCCATGTCTCTATTGTTTTTGACTTTACCCCACCCTCTTATTCTTCTTACAAGCCTTCCCTACACTTTCTTTCTTTAATAATTATGGTCAAGTCATGATTTCTCAGCTCAATACTTTTAAATCTGATCTCTTGGACTTCCACATTTTGAATCTGGCATGGCCAACAATTGTTTTACAATACCCTATTTGTATTTTGAAAAAATAATTTGTTTTTATTGTAAATTAATGTTACTGATAATCATACATCATATAATACAATTTCTCTTATTGTCATGTTAGGTTTTTCTTTGTGCATTTCTTCCATGATGTCTAGAATATATTTTAAGATTATCATCCATTTCTAGATGGATGAGATAATATTTATTATTATGATAATATTTATTTTTAAAAATTTATTTAAAAATATATTAAAATATTGTTTTTTATTTTTAAACATTTATTTTCGATATTAATATATCAAAATAATTTAAAAACAAAAAAATCAATTTTTTTTTAAAGAATACAGCCTCATAGCTTAAACAAACAAATGTTTTGCTTAAAATCTCTACTAGAATTAGGAATTGAAATGATATCCCGAGGAAGGAATCCATTTACCATCTAAGACTACCTCGTAACGTGCTCAAAGCTTGAGTCTCGGACTATTATACCAGTTTGATGTCCTTACCGTTACGTTTAACCATCAATTTCTTCTAATGATGACTGCTTCCCTTATGACAACTCTCTCGTGACCCATGCAAATACCGGCCGGTTGGCCTCTGCCTATACAGCAATCACCACCCCGATAATTATCGAAGCCACCCAAGAATATGCATGCATACAGTAACCTCAATTTAATTTCCCGCTATTACTCTTATAGCAATTAACTCTGTTTAGCATGTTAAGTGGGTGTAAATTTTATAAATAATAAGAGGATTAATTCCGAGTAGATTCATAATCCAGTCAACATGGTTAAAATTTCAAGATTGTTTCAAGAATTTTTTTTCAAATTGATATTGTTTTTATTTCTAATTTTTTTTGAAAACTTGCTCAAACCGTGATCTAGGCTTTGTGTTGGATCGAATCTCAAGTTCGGGTTAATAATTATTGGATTTTGAAGATAGATGAAGCCTTTGAAGATTATTAAGGTCCATTATTTAAGACGTATTTTTGCAATGGATGAATAATTCAAGAAGATGCACAAATGACCGCGCAACATGCTCAAGCTGACCAGCAATCCTCAACATATATACTTGACCTGTTAATAGAGAATTTCCTCTTGATAATGCCTCCCATGGACATAGATAGCATTCCCATAGCTGCTGCCTGCATCCCTTCTTTCAGCATAAGGATTTGATCAGCTTCCAAATAGATAATCAGCAGTTCCCTTCCTTGGTTCCCATAACTTCCACAATCAGTAGCTTGTTGACGATCATTGTCATTCCTAGCATGCTAGAAAGACAAGGCCAGTAACCAAATAACTTTCACAAAGGTCCATTGCTTCCAAGCCATATATATCCTGATGGAATTTGTGCACTTCCTGGCCATACTCGTAACCAAGTTCTCCACTTGATCCATTGCAATATCCAGCATCATAGCCAGGCAAAGAATCGTGATGATCACCCTCGTTTTCCTCACTTTCTTCACCTTTATGCAAGACTAGAGACTTCTCTTGGGAATTTCCTTTGCCATTGCCATGTTCAAGGGGACAGCGGCGCTGCTTCAATAGCAGGAAGCCTAAGCGGTTTCCTTTCACTTCGAGGTTTCGGAGCAGGTTCATTGACTTCAACTTTTCCGTAAGGTGCTGTAATCGATCCATAGGAGACACCATTAATGATAAGGCATTCGGATCCGGCGTTGAACTAGGGTAACAAATTTTGTCCGAGGGAGGAAGAGGTTTTCCGTAAGTTGCAGCAGGATCATAGCCACCACCAAAAGCAGTTGGATCGTATTCTTCGAACTCAGTCTCGTTAAACTCGGAGACCTTATACGAGACAATGAACCGCGTCTGTTCATGATAGCAAGGACCAGGATCATTCTCAATACACACAGGCTCACAGAAAGTAGAGGCAGAGCATGCAATTCTTGTGTAAACTTGAGACACGATCGTAAATCATAATAAGGAAGCGGATCATGGGCAAAAATTTGGTGCTCATTATAGTTGTAGCTGGAATAAGCCACTGAATATCAATATCTGGGACAGAACCATTGCATTATAGTAAGGAGTTCGAGAGACTCACCGTTATAGTACTCACTCTGATAATCATCATCATAGCAGGAGCTGTAGTAGGCCATTGATGATCAATCTGCCTCAACTAATATCTTCAGCTACTAAAACATAATCATGTTATGGTGTTTCCAGCAACCATTTTCCATAAGCTAATCAGATCTCTGCAAGAATATCAACAAAAGAGAAACACCTTATCTGCACATTTCACAAAACCTAGCAATTGTCTATGTACAAGAACCATACAATCCCTATCTGATAAGAAAGAGGATATATTTGTTAGGCATTAATAACCCATCTAATTGAATCTTCCTTCGTGATTATCAAATGCGGGAGCAATTCAGATATTTGCAATGAACCAACCATCAAGCCATTTTAGAGAAAACATGCATGTGCATACGCTTTTTTAGTCCATGGAAAAGGACAAGAAATTCATGGTCATATGAGCATTGATTAGTCTGCTTTTCAAGAACACAAGTGTGAAAGTTAGACATGGATGTGACAGAAAAGGAATCAACTTTATAAGCTTAGGAAAACTACAAGGAGCAACTTCTTTTTTCGTTGGTTGGTCTGTCATTATCATTGGTTAATCCTACAGAACGTTGTTACCTAACCAACTGGAAAGTTTCATCCAAGTTCAACAGGATGAATTGAGAAAGGAGTGTATCATCCATGCTGTAAGCTTAACAAGACATTATAATGAGAAGACAGGTAACCCACAAGAGTACAACAAGTAGTTATTAAACCGTCCGGTAGGTCAACTCGAAACTCAGTCGACCCGGTGGCTGGACCGGTCCGGGTAAAACAAAAAACCAGAATGAGAAAAAACCCGACAAAACCTGGTTGAGATCCGGTTTTTTTTTTTTCAAATGTGTTTTTTCTCCTAGCCAAAAACTCATTTTTTTTAGTTGATTATTAAGCTTTTTTAAAAGTTTATTATATAAATACTAGAAGAATATTTTATTTTTTCAATGTGAGATTTGAAATACTTTAGTATATATACTCTAAGTTCATAAAAAAAAAAGTTATGTTTTTTCAATATGTGATAAAATACCTTTTTGATTGAAATAGTTCAACTTAGAAGGATAATATACTAACAATATCTTTTCAATATGAGATAAAAAAACCTTTTAAAATAATCTTTTAAACTTCATTATTTATAAAATGTCTATCCTATATTCATATAGATTATTTCATAATTTTTTTATATGAAATATTAAAATTTTAAATATTTCTTTTAATTTTTTCAGGTTAATTCGAGTTAACCCGGATCAATTTATATAACTCAAAACCTGATTTTTTGACCAAATTAACCTCGAGACGAGTTTGAGAACCATGGATAACTATGGTGGTAACCGGTAAGCACTTGACTTCAGACATGAAAAGCTCTTGAACTCAAATCATATATTTTGGGGCCAAACTAAAAGGCCCAAGGCTCAAGAGAGAGGGCCGAGCTAAAAGGCCTAAAAAAAGATAGAAATACCAGACAGGTTGGGGCTGCCTCATTAGTTAGTTCGCTGCATAAGCAATTCATTTTATTTTATTGGTGTGATGCACGGTTTTCATGGCAAAGCAAATGTACTCACTGATTTCTCTTATGCTAGCAACCCTACTCCTTTCATGGCAAATTCATATGATTTAAATTATTTGGGAGTGTATAAATACCCCAAGATCATGCATTATGTATAAGACATAACTTAAATGATCGAAACACATAAAATATTTCTATAAAATTATTCTCTTGCATTTTCATTATTCTCCTCTCATCCACAGCTATCATCCCTAATTTATCCAACTTATGCATTAAAAATTCCTTTTTTACAATAAAATAAAATAAAATTATTGCCCATAATGACCACACCTGGAAAAAAAAAACCATCAATCACTATCAAATCATAGATAATTTCAAAAAATAGTTTTTATGTATCTTTAGAAGTCCATTTATGTATAAACACACATATGAACTCTACCTGGTACAACCACTTCCAAATCATAGAAGTCTAGTTATTGATTTGAGATATTAATCATGTTCTTGCGAGCATTTTGTTTTTTAAAACAACAGGTATAAACTTATAACATATTAAGTTAACCAAGTCAAAACTCGATCTAACAAAAAATATTTAAAAAACAATGTTGTATAAATTTTTTATTTAAAAAGACTATTTTTTTAAAAAACATTAAAATGAGCAAACTATAATAAACTCTTTGACAATATCATTAAACTATGTATGAGTTATTACGACATTATTCAATCGATTAGGTGGGTGCAAAAATAGTTCATATAATTGGTAAAAATATGGTTAATTCTAAAAAATTTCAGGTTGACTTTTATATATTTATATATATATATATATATATATATATATAAAATTGAGAAAGATCACCACCTATAAAAAAATATTAAATTACTTAACTCTTTAGTTTTTTTTAATAATAAAAATTGCTTATAAATAAAATATAAAAAAAGACAAAGAAGACAGAGAAGCTATATTCCTGGCTTTTGATAATGTGATCATATAAGGCCCATGTTTCTAAGTTCAGAGCAAGGCATAAAACTGCATTAATTTATAAAAGAAATTCCAAAATTATATATAGGACACCACATATTAGACCAGCTTAAAAGTTCATATTAAAAGAATCGATCTAATTATCATTGGAAAAACACTATAGCCCATTAATTTCAAATTCTCATATTTCTATATATAATATGTATCGAATTATGTATTTGAGGCGGTGTTTTAAAACCCGGACCGGCCTGGCGGGTCGACCCGGGACCCGGCCGACCCGGGCCTGGGACCGGTCCGGGTGAAGACAAAAACCCGCTTGGGAGTTGGCCCGGTGGAACCCGGTCGACCCGGAGAGTTGACCCGGGACCCGGTCCACCTGGTCAAACCCGGGTGAAACCCGATCTATTTTTTTTTATATGGTAGCAGCCATTAAACAGCGTCGTTAAAAGGCCAAAACACTGGAGAAAATGAAGCAGAATTAGGGACAGATGAAAACCTAATTAATGAAAGACGAAATCAATTTGAATTAACGAAACAAAAGCTGAGGAGCAGAGGAGCAGAGGAGCAGAAGACGTCTTGACTCTTGATCACTGTTGTTTCTCTGCAAAAAGGTTTGAATCTCCTTCTTTCACTCTCTGATTTCTTTATTCTTGGCCTGAGTGATAATTATTGAAACAAAGTCATTGATCCGCTCCAACCAGCGGCCCCAATTCGATGAATTAGTTACATCTCAGGTGGCTGGTCATCACCTAATGTAATAAATAATAACAATAATATTCCACTTGGGAGAATTAGAACAGAGAAATTTGATCATGGAAGCACGTAGATGGAGAACAGGGGGTCAAAATGGGCAACTAATCAAGGGCTTAAAAGCTTCCGCTTCTCAGGTTCTAACCTCCATCACAATCACGAGAGCCTGTTTCAGCAAGAGGATCCCAACTTTTGGTCCACCCCAAACGTCACAGCTACGCCACAAAATCTAACCAACACCGTGTGGTCATAAGCCCTTGTGGGAAATTGGTTTACCAAACCACCAAGAAGAGGGCTAGTGGACCCAAGTGCCCAGTTACTGGCAAGAGGATTCAAGGGATCCCTCACTTGAGACCTGCTAAATACAAGAGGTCTAGACTGTCAAGGAATCGCAGGACTGTGAACCGTGCCTATGGTGGAGTCTTGTCTGGAAGTGCTGTTAGGGAGAGAATTATCCGGGCTTTCTTGGTGGAGGAGCAAAAGATTGTGAAGAAGGTTTTGAAGATTCAGAAGGCAAAGGAAAAACAGGCCTCAAAATGATGAAGTGAAGTCTTTTAAGTTAGAGGATGTGTTTGAGCAAAATTTTGTTATGATTAATGACAGTCAAATGTGGAGTTGATTGTTAGCGTGTTTGATTCTCTGATGACTTGGATGTGTTCATTGTCAATTTGATTTCCTTGCCTATATTTGGATAGATTGCCAATTTGCTTGCAAAACAAATGAAAATGCCCTTTCCACCTCTCTCTGAATATATTTGATCACAATTGCTATAATTTTTTCTCCATCAGTGAACGACAATGGCAATCGATAATAACAACAAAGAAACTGCAGGAAAATGATGGTATTAAGCTTATTGGTTAGAGAAACTGTATGGTTTTTCCAATTTTTTTTTTGTTGACCCGGTTTGACCCGGGTCAATCCATCTGACCTGTGACCTGATCACTTGACCGAGTCGATGACCGGGTCGGGTTTCAAAACTATGATACGAGGGCGAGCAAGTGAATATAGCTGAAGCTAAGATATGGTGATAAAAAAGGAAAGGAAAAAAGGTATAAAACGACTCATACTTATTGTTGTCAAAGTCTCTTGATTTCTATATTTTGACAAGTATGGCTGTATTGTTGGCCCTATCTTTTATATATTCAAACACACCAAGGTAATGGAATTATATCATTTAATTTGAGGGCGGCAAGGGCTTATAGCTCAAGCTCAAGTACAGTAATAAGAAGAACGAAAGAAAAAATGGCTGTAGTAGATCTTCATGTAGTGATGGTTCCATGGTCTGCCTTTAGCCACATCATGCCATTCTTTCAACTTTCCATTGCCTTAGCCAAAGCAGGAGCAAAAATATCCTTCATATCAACGCCAAAAAGCATCCAACGTCTCCCCAAAATCCCTCCAAACCTGATTCCCCTTATATATTGACCTAGTGGAAATTCCATTGCCGAACTTAAACGACAAAGATCTCTTGCCAGAAGGTGCAGAAGCTGGACATTCCGTCTGAGAAAATTCAGTACCTGAAAGTTTCATATCTCTTGCAGCAACCCTTCAAGCAATTTTATCCAATCGATCAGCAGACTGGATCATAGCTGATGTTATTGTTCATTGGGTGGTGGAGATAGCCCAAGCACATGATGTCTCGCTTATGGTAGTTTCTCCATGCTCAGCTTCAACAGCTGCATTCATGTGGCCTCTACATTATCTTGTCGGAGATGGCCAGAAAAGGTTCCAGTCCTCACCGGAAAGTTTGACAAAACCACCAGAATGGTTTGACTTTCCCTCCTCCATAGCTTTCAAGCTTCATGAGGCTACTGGATTCCAGGCAGGGTTCTATGGAGATAATGCTTCAGGAATATCAGATGCGGAAAGGACTGCTAAGATTCTTAATGTTGGTCAAGCATTGGCCATACGTACTTGCAATGAATTTGAAGGCGAGTACATTAATCTTTATGAGAAACTATGAGGAAAACCAGGATTCCAGTAGGTTTACTCCCTCTGAGAGACCGGAAACAGGAGAACGGTTAATGATGAGTCATGGAGGAAGATTTTCATTTTTCTTGGTGAACAGAAACCAAATTCTGTTGTGTTTGTGGGTTTTGGGAGCAAGACTAAGCTAAATAATTAAAAACCAGATACATGAGATAGCTTATGGACTCGAGCTATCAGGCCATTGCCGTTTGTCTGGACTCTCAGGAAACCTAGTGGAGTTAATAATGATGTTGATGCTCTCCCTTCAGGTTTTATTGAGCGTACGAGTAACAAAGGAATTGTGTGTATGAGATGGGAACCACAGATGGAGACTTTATGGCACCCATCAATTAGGGGATCTCTGTTTCACAGTGGTTGGGGATCTGTGATAGAGACTTTGCAATTTGGACATTGTCTTGTAGTGTTACCTTTCATCATTGATCAACCTCTTAATGCAAGGCTTCTAGTTGAGAAAGACTTGGTTGTGGAAGTAGACAGAAATGGAGATGGGTCTTTTAGCAGGGATGCTATAGCCAATGCTATGGTCTAGCTATGGTGTCTAAACAAGGAGAAAAATATAGGACAAATACAAGTGAAGCTGCAGTAGTTTCTGGGAATCATGAATTGCATCAGGACTATTATCAACTACTTGAAAAGTGGTGTTAACAAAAACAAAAGACCACCTCTTCCAACTTGTTTCTGCTATTGTTTAGTATTTATGTCTCTTTGTCAAGCTGTCGAGGCTTACCTCTGCCATCATTATATTGTTGGCTCTTCCTCCAACTGTCTGGTTTTACTGTATCAGCTTTCCTTTGTGCATGTACTTTGGAACTGATTGATTGTTTCCTGTAATAAGATCACTTTTAATCTATCCAAGTTAAAACAAAAGGTGCCACCATTATCTAAATCATACTGTTATCAACATTAGAGAAGCTAATGTCTGTAACGAAATATATAATTCTGCGCCAAATATGAAGTAATATAGATGAACTAAGGATTAATAGCAATGTTCTAAAACCTAACCGGTCCAGTGGGTCACGACCCACAAACTGGATTGGGCTAGTTTTTTTCAAATAGATATGTAGTTGACTTCAAACTAAATGATTCACAAAGCAACTTGTAACATAGATATTCTTGTCAAAACTTGGATAAGAACTAATCAATTTTTTTTTTTTTAAAAATTAATCCAAGTCAACTCATTAATATGTAAATTGATGTGCTAAACTTGTAATCCGAGCCTTGAGCTAAATTACGAGTCTAGTTGGGTTTCAAGACACAATTATTAGTATTGTTTCATTTCTTTTTAGATTTTTTTAGTATCCGTTTGATATTATGATGATTTTTGCTTTTTAAATTGTTTTTCGCTTGAAAAATCTTTAAATTGATGTTTTTAGGTGTTTTTTTTTTATAGTTTTGATATGTTGATATCAAAAATAAAAAACAATTATAAAAAAATTTATATTTTGATATATTTTTAATTGAAAGCACTTTTGTAAAATACGCTGCACCACATTACTAAAAACACACTAAGGGCTTGATTAAGAGAGGTAAATATTGTTTTTCAAAGTGTTTTTCACTTGGAAATGCTTCTAAATAATATTTTTTTTTAAAAAAATTCATTTTTGATATTAGTTTATCAAAACCATCATAAAAACTAAAAAAAATTAAAAATAACAAAACGACCCGCTGCACCAAACAAACATTAAATATGGCCCCTTTACTATTTTTTTTTTATTTACTTGGTTGCTATACTCTCGAGATTTTCTTAATGTGGTCCCTTTTATAGGATTCAGTTCAATTTTCCAACATATGACAGGTGGAATTATGGGCCATTAAAAAATAACACATGGTATGACACGTTGAAAAAAATTGACACAAGGCAATTTTTTGAAAAAAAGAAGAGAAAAATGACCTTAATTAATAAAATGAAACTAAAATAATTAAAAAAAGAAAATAAAATTCATCCACCCCCATCAGAGGTATCCAAAAGGACACGTTAAAAAATAAAATAAAAGTACGAATATGAACATGTTATTCATGTGAATGAAATAAAAGCGGAGGATGTACACTTCCATACCGAAGTATTAATTAACAAAAACCGAAGCTTGTAGGTAAAATACTGTATTGTTCTTCCTCATACAATTAAATTGTCGATTGTAAAAGTATATCTTTAAAAATTTTATTTTGATCTTCAAACCTTTTATTTTTTTTATGATTGGGAAATGGTTGAATTGAAAGAACAAAATTAAAGTAAAAAACACGGGTAATATAGATGGTGGCTTTGAGTTTTTTTTTTCAAATTTTATTTTCATCTCTCATCTTTATTAGCTATTAGGTGACCGATCTCTATAATTTTTTTAAAAATAAATTTTGGTATCAAATTTTATTTTTCTTATTTTTTAGTCTTTTTTCTTGGTGAAGGAGAGAGGGGGGTTGCTGAATTTTAGCTTAGAGAGAAAATTGTCGTTGGCGATGATTTTGGCCACCAAAATAATTGATTTTTATGTTAAATAGTTCTATATGATGAGGGGGTAAGATTAGTTTTTTTTTTACCTTGAAAACGACTAGACAAACATATTTGAATTTGGAAAGATTTTTTTATTTCTGGTTGATTTCGGGTTTGGGGATGTTTGTTTGCGCTTTTGAATGCCATGAATTGGTTTAACCAGACTCCTAAGATGTTTTCTAAGTGTTTTAAGTCAAAAAATAGATTAATATATGTTTTTCAGTGAAAAAATTGGTTCAAAATTACTAGATTCTAGGAGTTTCATGTGACGCGTCGTTGACTGAGGCGAACAACGCATCGTTTTTTTCCCCCTTCAATTGGAGTATATGACATATTGTCCACCCCATTAAATTAAAGGAAAAAAAAGACCCGTGCGTGTAGGCCTTTTCTTGATGGGCTAAGCACTTGACTTGACTTACCATGCCTAATAACGCCTAGTCTCATTTCTGTTTTTAATTAATAACTTTTTATAATTTTTAAAAATAATTTTTTATTAATGTTTTAGTTAATACCCTTTCTTTGTAATTTTTTTTTTCTGTTGTAGCTTTTTTTAAATAAGAATTATGTTTTAATTATATTGGGTGTGTTTAATTTTTTAGGAGGTTAGTATGATTCATTTGTAATTTGTTTTATATATTTTATACAGATTAAATATTTATTTTTTATAATATTTTCAGTGTGTGCAGTCTTGCATAATATTTCTTTCCTTTTAGTTTATTCAATAAGTTTTATGTGTGTGTCTATTTCTATTACAAATTGATTTTAATAAACAAATTCATTGAACAAAACCAAGTAAATGACCCGTGTTGCGATATTAAATATCTTGATTTACATTTGTCTCTTATTTTTTTCAATTATGTTTTTATTTATCATTGATGATTTGTTTTCATTTATCTACATAATGGTTTGTAATTTATATAATTAGATGGATGCATAAGTTTTTGATTTTCATTTATGATTTTTTTTATGTGAAAAAACACATTGAAAAATTATACATGTTCAACTTCTTATCATGTATTGGTGTTTTCAATTTAATCTTTATTCTTATGATTTCTTATTTTCAATTTCACCTTTCAATCTTTGTTGACGGTGTATGGTTTTTTTTTTTTTAATTTTGGTTCTTTTCTTTCTTTTTTTTTTATAAAAAATTTTCATTTTTTTATTAATTCCTTTTTTATATGTCTTTTTTAAATTAATTTTTAAATTATGCTTTAATTAATACCTCTTCTTTGTTATTTTTTAGTCATTTTTAAATAGCAATTATTTTTTAATTATATTAGATGTGATTAATTTTTTACGAGGTTAATATGATTCATCTATAATTGTTTTATACATTATATATATTAAATATTTTTTTATTATATTTTTAATATGTGGCATAATAATTTTTTCCTTTTATTTTATTCAATAAATTTTATGTGTGTATCGATTTCTATTACAAATTAATTTTAATAAATAAATTTATTAAATACAATTAGGTAAATGACTAATTATTTTTTTCTTTTGGATAAAAGTTTTTTTCTCATGTTATTGTGAATTTTTTTTTATATATATATATATATATATATATATATATATATATATATTCTCGTTTGCTATCGTCACCTCTTTTTTTCCCTATATGATTCAAATAAAGCTAGCTCATTTAGTTTATCAGGACTATAACTTGAGTTTTTAGATTTTTTTTTTAAAAAAAGCTCGAACGCCTAAATATTTTACTAGAAAAATAATATAAACATGCAGCATAGCACGAACTCCAATCTAATTATTACCTATTATTGTTACCCCTTCCTCCTTCGTATATAAAAGTCTTTCCATACTCACTTGGTATGGAGGGGGACTTGGTAGAGATGGGTATAATTTTTATTAGGTAATGTTTAGTTATTTTCTACAAGAATAATAAAAAAATGTCATCTTACATTTTTTATTTTGAAAATATAAAAACTTATTTTTTTAAAAAAATTATTTAATATTATTATCTTTATCTTTTCAATCAAACATAATTCTATCTTTTATATATATATATATATATATATATATATATATATATTTGGTACACTAAAACGCAACCTCAATTTCCCTCTCTCGGATAACTTTTGTTTACCTTGGATTAAATATCCAAGAAAATATTTGATGCAATCGTCCACTCTAACCCAATATGTGTAATACTAATGGATTGAAACACATTCCAATTCACTCTAACCCAAGCTGTGTCGACTACCCTCTTAGACCCTAGCCCGGTCCAATTATAAATGGTTCATTGGTTCCCAATAAGTTCGATGTCAAACCATTTGTGAATCACACAATGGGTAGGCTGAGCAAACAAAATTAGGGTTGGGTTAGAACTTGCCGTCCTAGCTAGCGAATCCTAGTAGGTCCCTTTTCCTTTTGCCACAGCCTGTCTTCAATAATAATTGTGACATGCAGCTAAGCAGCTTGGAGCCCGTCGAGTCATTTTTCCTGGCATCCTCATGTTCTTCTCTGTAATTGACTTAGACCCTTTGAAAATCGATCCAACGAATCTTAATAGAAGAAATAAGTCTCAAGTACAAAGACTATCGGGTTCAGGTGCATTGAAAATTTGCTATTTGAGTCTCTTGCTGTATGTTACAAGGTTAGGTGCATGTTACATCACAAACACTATCAAATCCGGTTGAAGAAAAAGCCCTAACTAGATACATGATAAGTATATTTTTTTCATAATTATTTGACCAAATCTTCTCCTTACATCAGTAGTTCAACAAAACTTGTTTATTTTAGAGAGGGTGTGCAGATATTAGGGAAGAAAGTAACACTAGCAAACAGGAAGAAAAGCAAAGCAAAGCAAACCAAACCTTGTACTTATATGCACAATATTTACTTGTATATTATGTTAGAATATATTTATGAGATTGCTAAAATAATTACAAGATAACAAGTCATTCTAGATTATTAATTAAATTGCTAGCACATACATATATAATTATTACGTTTTTTGTGCCTACCAAATAAAATAATGCCAACAATTCTAATTTGGCATGCTGGTTTCATGGTAATGAAATAAACATTCCTTTGATGAGGATCAACCTCCTAGCCAATAGAAACTTAGTTTAGTTTTGACAAATTGAACTGAATTCTGTAGTTAACTTTTTCATTTGATCTCAAAAGTCGTGTTGAATTAGGTTGCAATAAGTTTACTCCTCATGACTTTTGTACATGCTTGACTTTTGTAAATGGTGCAGGTCTAGCCCTTGATGTGTTCATTAACCTGAAAAAACGTGTGGAAGCAATTGACTTTGAATTATGTGTTTGTTGATTTCTTTCGGTTTCTGTTTTGTAGGAATATTCTTTTTATTTTCTTTTCGTAATTTTTATAGGATTATTCTTTTAATTTTCTTTTTATAATTTCTTATGAAACAGGAATCTCTGCAAAATCGAATTAAAACTTTATGATTGTGCTTAGTTAATCAATAACTTATGAAAACAAAAGAATATTGATAAAATTAATAAACAACTAGGTAGCATTTAGCTACTGCCTTGAGAAAACAAATAGAGATAGTTAGGATATAGAAGAATTGTCTATAGATCTGTTTGGTGATCCAAGATATTTATAGATCTTCGTTACATCAACTCATCTAAGGAATTATATGAAAATTGATTGGTGGAAACGTTGATGCCTACTAATGGATTTGAATTTGACATGTTATTGGTAGAGTAGTTGGTGAATATTAGCTAGAAATAACCATTGGTTGAGAAAAGAGGTGTCTAATTGTATAGAATATGGTACGTGTTTCACTATCAACCATTGGTTAGAAAATGCAGTGCCAACTTGCATAAAAGTTTGTACTGACAAAAAAATTGTTATTAAAAACATAAAAAGTTTGTATGGGTGGGCAGTGCACCATGTCGCATTTTGACTCATAACTTGAAAAATGTTCAATGTGTGCATATTAGACAGTGTATTTGAAAAAGATAGGAGGAGGAGGAGGAGGAAAACATTTGGTCATTTAGGTCTTGACCCAACATTTGGGTTATGACCATTGAAGACATGGGGTGGTGCCCATACACGACATGAGGGTGAAAACATATGAGAGAGAGAAAAAAAATGCAGTCTATTTGAGTTGCTACCAAAACAATTTGAAAAGGTAGTCTATTTGGGCACCAACCCAAACACACTGCCAATCTTCTTCTTCTTTTATAAAAAATGCACACCATCATTTACCCCCTCCTAAGTCTTTTAAATAGACGTGTTTAAATTAAAGACTAAACTAGCAAAAGAGGGAGAATAAAATACTTGTTTTATACAATTGATGTTGCCTTTTTATTTTTATCAATGTTTCTACAAGAAAAAGAAGAGTTTAATTGTCTTGTTTTGTTTTAAAAAAGGAGTGTAATAGTAAGAAATAAGAGTAAAAGTAAGTAATATGGTTTGTGTATGCATTAAGGACACATGAAAATGTTCCATAAGTAGTCATAGAGAATGAAGAAGATCTAATCCATTTAAAGACAAGTGATTATAAAGACTTAGAGAAAGATCCTTGATTCCTTTGGAAATAAATGGTCATAAAGACCTAAAGAAGGATTTCTGATTCTTTTGAAGATAAATGGTTGTAGAGACCTAAAGAAATATCCCTAATCCTTTTAGAGAGCTTGGAGACTCATATGGAGATTCAATAGAGATATATTTAGATTCATAAGATCTCGCCGTGGAGATTTTAATATAGATATATTAGGAGATTTTTTTGAGACATTGGAGATATAATAAAAATTACTGCTTTTATTGAAAAGTTCAAAAGATAGAGATACAATTCTTAGATCTAATTTGGAGATTATATGATCTTAGGCATACCATTATGTGTGTAGACTTCCTTTATTTCATGTTTAGGTTTTGTTTCTTTTTTCATGAGCTAATAAAAGTAACCTTTGGTTATCGATATTTCTATTTTTTTTTCAGGACATGACATTCCTTAGTGTCATTTTCATGGTCATGATGAAAAAAGTAGAACTTATTAGGGTTTCTTGTATTCACTTCACTTTTCATGGGAGAAGGATATTGCATAAATTCTTTATCTCTGATAATAACTTGCACCTCAGTCATTGTGATTATAAAAGGGGTGGTCAAGAGCTTAAGGAATGTCATATGACCAAGAATGTGTTCTTGGTGCTCTTTTTAATGCTTTTATCATAAATGTGTCTTTGATGCTCTTTTTAGATGTTTTAGTTGGACACTAGTGGTGTTAAGGAGACTTTACTCAATGGAAACATGGATGACCTTATCTGGTCACACTAGCTTCTTCCATCATAATATAATTTTTCATTGCTTGTTTAAATTTAAGGAACTTTTATTAAGGAGAGAATACAACTTTTTCTATAAGAAATAATTATAGACTCCATTAATTAGATCTTCTATGGTGATGAGTTTAATGAGTCTTTTCATGTAGAGTATTTTTTTTTATTAAACCTTTGGAGATATGCCCTAGTGCTCTCATCTTCATAATATTGTGTGATGACAAAGAATTAAGTGGTGAACTTTCTAGTTGGAATGCTTATGCTAAAGCGAGAGATGAGTTTAGAGTCGAGATCATAAAAATAAAAAGAATAAAACCACATTTTAGGATATGGTACTATGCATGTAGAGACCCATAAACATTATTTGAATAATTTTGCATATAACATCACTTTCTCATGTGACAAGCTCGAGAATGTTTCTCATATTTTGTATGTGTTTTTTGGGGTTTATGAGTCCTTAATAGTTCTTTAAACTAGCTTTTGCAGAGACACAATCTTTGAAGATTCGCGTGTATAGTATTCTATGCTAAATGTAAGATTCTCCCATTTGGATCTTGGGGTTATGTTTAAAAGCTCATAGAGTGGATCTTGTCTCATGCATAGAATGTTTTGGGATGTGTAAGTAAGACTTATGTGGAGATCGATGGTGATTGGATCCTTATTTAGAGCATCTTATGTGAGAACAATTGGTATAGTTCCTTTTGAGCATAAGAGTGCGGGAGTTACTTGCTTGCATGTTATCTAGCCATGTCTTTTTAAGACTAGATTCATCATTGCATACTTAGTGGTGTAAGCATAAGAACTTGTTGTTGTGTAAGAGAAAGAAAATGAAGATGTAGTTGTATTGTCATGACAACATTATTGAGCATCTGCACCTAATAAGATAGTTGTTGAAGACTTGGAGAAGCTGGAGTCCCTGTGGTGGTAGATAAGTTATTTTTCCCTGTCCTAGAGTTTCATCAACCATGTAAAGAGTTTTTGGCGAGTAATGAAAGGGAATTAACTGACTTTTTATTTAGTTCCCACATACAGTGCCGCTAATGAAGTAATGAAAAACATCACATGGAAATTGAGCTTTTCATAGGCTACGAACCTAGGTTAAGATGTGTGGGCTTTGATTATGAGCCACGGGGGATTTTCTAATGCTTAGGTCAATAAGTATATGAAAGAAAGAATGTTTGACCGAGCTAAAGACAAAGACCAAGGTTCTAGTTAAAAGAGGTATCTAGATTGAGATTTCAGGTTAACCCAATCACAGGCAACATTTTAGTTTTGGTTAAAGAAAATCGTGAGATTAAGATTTTAGATTAGTTGAGCTATTTTTTAGATTTTGGTTTTGATTAAAGAGAATTTCCAGATTGAGATTTCAGGTTAGTTGAGCTGTTTCATATTTTGATTCTGGTTAAGGGGGATTGCTAGATTGAGATTTCAAGTTAACCGAGCTAAAGATAAAGATTTTTGTTTTAGTTAAAGGGAATCGTTAGATTGAGATTTCAGGATAACCAAGTTGAACACAATTTGATCATAGTTCTGGCTGAAGGGGATTGCTGTGAAAATAGAGTTTCAGGTCAACCAAATTAGAAGCTTTGAGAAGATTAGTTATGAAAGAACAGTTCATTTGTCTTTACAAACTTACTACGCAAAACACTTAACAAGTCTTTTCTCCGTAAGTATTATAAAGATATGACATCTATTGCTATCTAGTTTTTACTCTATTTTTGGAAACTTTTCATAAAAAACCAAAAATAGCCAAAAAACAATAAAAAAAAAACCCAAAACCATACATTCTTGATGTATTTACATCACTTTCAACATCTTTTTCTACGCGTTCAGTTGTTAACATGCCTTTGGAGTCGACGTTTGTGTTGGTCTTTTTTAAAAAAAAAAAATCAAAATACACAAAAAATAATATAAGAAAAAATCAAAGTGAATCAAGGGACTAAAAATGAAAAGAAAGAAGTTGAGGGACCATATTATTTTTGTTTTTCTTGGTCACCAAGTTTACTTGGAGACCAAGCAATTAAAAATAACAAACTTATTTACCTATAAATATGTGGTTATAAGACACATAAAAAAATGGAAGGAATTTTAGGGGAAAGTTGATAAGGGGAGACTATTAAAAAAAAGAAAAAAATTGAAAAGAAAAATACCAAAAAACTCTCTCCAGGTCCCCATACTTACACAACACAAAAAACCTAGACCCATCTATATACACATCAGTTACCAGCATATGCTAAAAAATGCATACTTTTAACAAAACCATCTATCTTCTCTGATAAAAAAAAAGAACCAAGCCATCCATATGATCCCTATCCCTCACCTTCTTACATTGTGACCGACCCATCAACTCCATTTCCAGCCAACCACTGTGAGATCACCCATAATAGCCATCTATCCTTTCAACCATTAACTAGAGAGATATCATGGGTTGTCATCCTCCCCTATGGTTTTTTTCTTCTCAACCAACCTCTTTGCCAAACCATTACCAACAGCCTTACCCACACAAAAAAACTCGTGGATCAAGCTTTCTCTCTCCTTTAATTGCAGTGGTGGTCATCAACACCATAGCTTGTTGTTGCTACCAACAACAACAGAAACCCAATCATGCCAATAGCCGTTTGGTCCTATCATGAGCCACCGTATGCTTCATCTCTCTTCTAACATGTCCATAGCCTTCAACTACTATATCTTCAACCTTCAACCAGTTACCAAGACCCACCATTAACACTACCAAGCCGCCAACCTCAACACCATGAGAAGCTTTCCCCTTATCTAGCCTTTTCTCTTTAACTCACCAAAACATCAGCCATCAATTAGCCTTCACTGCCTCCATATAAGACAAAACCTGAAATCAACAAGCCCTCAAACAAGCGATGCAAGCAAGACCATAGTTTTGAAACCCAACCCGGTGGTCAACCCGGTCTAACGATCGGGTCACGGGTCAGATGGGTTGACCCGGGTCAACAAAAAAAAAACAAATCAAATATGCAAAGTATTTTGATATAAACACTAACATATAACAATAGAATCTGTAGCTGAAAAAACTTAAGGAAATGATATAAAAATAGATGATGCAACATAAGAAAAGATCCCCACGTGATTTATTTTCATACCGGCTGCCAAAGAAAAAAACTTGAAGATAAAATACAAATTACGATCATTATTGAGTCCAATATCTAGAAACCATTTATAGAGTGAAGTTTCAAATAGCAGAACAAGTTTGGAAAGAACACTCACTGCATCCCATCTAAATAGGTCCTTGTAGTCCCATTGAATGCTCCAGAAAGGGATGTAATGCTTAACACCCATTTATCAGAAGTGTTCTCGTACCCATTAAATGCCTACAAAATCATCACGAACAAGCATACAATCAAAACATGAAATTTTAAGAGATTATTTGCTGACTGTTCAAACAATAAACTAGACTAACCTTATCAGCAAGCATTTGCTGCAACACCCGAACAACCTGCGCTCCAGCAGAATGCCCAACAAAGTGAATAGGGTGATCCTCATCCCATTCAGGATAATGCCCTACATTCTAATCACAACAAACAAAGACATTTCAAACTTAAAAACAGATAATAACCAAATAGAAAAAACAAAAACATAGATATGGCTCAAAAATCCAAACTTTAAAAATAAAAACAAAAAGGAAGATCTTCTGACCTTGTTCATAAGTCCGTCCAAATTGCGAGTGTCCATAAGCCTTGCTGTGATCTTCTCCATAATCAACTTGCCCAACTTTCAAATAATAAAATAACTCGCGTGCCCTGAAACCCAGAAAGAAGAGCTCAAATTGAAACCAAATCAAAGAGATTATATTGCCAAAATGAAACCTTTAACAACCCCTAAATCACAAGCATTTGGTAACTAATTACCTATCATATATGCTAGTTAGAGACCCCAAATCCATCAAATTATCATTAATAAAGAAAATGAAAAACTCTAATAACTATCCCACTTGTTGCTAATCACGTTACAGTGACAGATTAAACTGACCATTTATGATATTGGGTTCATTTCTAAAATGATCAAAAGCATTTCTCCAAAAGAAAAGAAATCTCTTTGGAAACAAAAACCCATCAAAAGGGTCTCATTTTAGCAACCTAAGAAGGCTTAAAAATAAAATTTTATAGCAAAACCAGGTGACTTGCAAACATTACAAGTAGAAAAAAGCCAAGGTGAAGAAGCTACTTATCTTCTCTCAAGCATCTTTTCGTTGGAATCTGAATTTTTACCCCTAGAAACTAGAAACTGATGGGTCCATCTATGATGCCAGTCAGCAAGAGAACCCATTGACGGAGGGGACACTGTGTTTGGGGTGGAGACGATTGAAATTGTTTTTTCTTTAATTAGGTTTTCTCTTTCTCTGCAATCATGTATGTTCAATTGTTCATCTTCGTCGTTTTGGCCTTTTAAAAGGCCAAAACAACGTCGTTTCAAGGCTTTTTATATTAAAAAAAAAAAGAGACCGGGTTTCAGCCGGGTTTGCCCTGGTCACCCGGGTTCCAGGTCGGCCGGGTTTCGCCGGGTCAACTCCCCACCGGGTTTTTGCTTAGACCCGGACCGGTCCCAGGCCCGGGTCGGCCGGGTCCCGGGTCGACCCGCCGGGCCGGTCCGGGTTTCAAAACTATGAGCAAGACCTAACTTCTATCGCGTCTTTACCACCTATTGATTGTTGAAATAACCAAAAAAAAGAAAGAAACTGAGAAACAGATCTGTGAATAAAGACTAAAAAAAGATGA
>Ga0307517_10003027_pt1 | contig 26555 bp, 18 predicted proteins | sample 23_EM_MG_FD_194515 | JGI IMG/M metagenome (GOLD analysis project Ga0307517, IMG submission 194515) | Populus trichocarpa ectomycorrhiza microbial communities from riparian zone in the Pacific Northwest, United States - 23_EM | ecosystem: Host-associated > Plants > Roots > Unclassified | place... | reverse complement strand
TGAACTAAAAAAACAAAACATGCTTCTAGGGGCCTTTTGATCTTTTTCACTAAGGGTTTTTTTGTTATTACTAGTTTTATAGAGGGCAACTTGGTCTTAGTACATAAATTAAATATTATTTTAATGGAAAAACTAATTATGCATGTGGCGTCTCCTGGCGTCCAAAAATGCATTACACCATGTTATTAGAATTACTTACTAGTCCTCTCTTTTTTGGTGTGGTGTGTCGCACCCGACATCACGATGAAAAAAAAAAGGATAAATAGATAAGGAGTCACCATCTAATTTATGATAACTAGAATTCTAATTTGTCTTCATAGATTCTTAGGTAAGGAGTTGGTTATACTAAAAAAAAAAAACTCATCACCCTAAAATATTCTACCTAATATAAACTGCTTTTATGTTATGAACTTGTGATGATGTATATATTGAGATTTTTCTAATTATTTGACTAAACTAGACATAGATTTAAAAAGTGATTTGGGATTAAAGTCTAGTTTTAAAGCTCATTCCTCACTTCTAAAACACGGGTGCTAGGCCCAAGAAGATGATAAATGTTGAACTAAGCTTTTAATCTCATTTACTAATTATGTTCCAAATTAAACCCGTTGGTCATCACTCGTTCTTAATGGATTTTTTGGAATTATGTTGACCAGCTTAAATCAACTCATAATGTAGTATAAAAGAGAATTTTCTAATAAAAATCACAAAGAAGTAATTTTAACATTACATAAAAAAATGTATTCCTAAGGTCAGATGATAAAAAATAAATAAGAAAAATAATTGTTTTGTATTTTTTATTTTAAAAAAATATAGTCACCTCTATGGTAACTTCCTCGGTAGGTACAATTCACTATACGATGTGAAAGGTAGGACAGATGGTATTGCATTAAGACATCCTTAATTTACCAATCTAATTCCATGAAAACCAAAATTTTTTTTAAAGCATCATGAGAAAAAAACAAATGTGATTTATTTTAAAAAAATCTCATCATGCTAATTTGGATTCATCCAGGTTAGTTTTTTTTTTGTTTTTTTTATTTAATTTTATTATTTAAAAATTGAACTACATTTATTTTTCTTGGAAAAAGTTTATTGATAATTTTTTTTTAATTATTTATTTCTTATTGTTTCTTGTTTTTTATTATCTCATGAAAATAAAATTAATTTATTTAGGCTCGGGTTTACAACCCGAGACATAAAGTCTTTTTTTTTAAATATTTTTGAAATATTTAAATATTTTTTTTAAAAAAATACAAACCCCACGGTATAGCACGGGTTCATATTGTTCAATACTTCAGGCCTAGTATAACTTCGAGCTTGTACAGAGTTGTTGGTTTCTAAACTAGGTGGATAGATTTAAAAGCTCAAAAACTGGCCCGCAAGATTAAATAGACATTTAATCATTAAATGATCATAATTTGTTACTCAGAATGATTTTTAAGTCTCCCAACTCTTAAGGTATTTTTTCTTTTACAATTTTTTTTATTTAACAGTAAAAATATCTTTAAACCATCTTATATATCAACTAAAATCAGAATATCATCGTACGGAAAACAATTACTTCAATAAAATTAGATTAAAATTACTTTCCAACACATCTTCTTTACCTTCTAATACTTCATTCATAGCTTTTGTCTAGAAGATCTATATCTTTTTTTTTTTTGTATTTTTAACAGTTATTTTTTTGTTTCTTTATTTAGAATCATCAGTGGTTTCAATTTTCTTTAATTTGCAGTCAAACTAAATTAAGGCGGTAACCAAAGGGTGATTAATTTAGCCGATGAGCCACGCCTATTAATTCAATCCCATACCCTACCCATAAAAAAAATACTCGCCTATACCCATTAAGAAATTACCCTTTAAACTCGTATCCGGCCCATTCCCGCTCATTTAATACCCATTTTTACCTGCTAAAAGAAATTTTGTCAAAACATTTCATCTTAGTCCTTGTATTTGTCATGAAAGTCACTTAGTCCTTACAAATATTTGTTTTTTCAGTTTAGTCCTTTATTAGATCTTTCTTTGTTCTCAAAGTTTTCAAAAAGAACTCAGTTCGCGGATATTAATATGATATAAAATATGTATTAGCTTTTTAAAAAAATTAATTTTAATCACTTCCAATAAAATGATAGTATAATAGTTAATAAGACAGTTTAGCAATAGAATATCTACCTTGTAATCACTCCTTGTCTTCTTTTTTTATCACTTGTTAATGGAAGGAATCAAGCAATATCACTTGGGTTTGTATAAAGATATATATCATGGAGGGCGAGAGCAAGGATCATACGCTAGCAATATAAACGTTAAGATTATTAAATCAATTGAGGTAATTTTCAAAATTATAATAACATTATCAGGCAAGCAACCTCATCTAATTAAAGTTATGAAATTTTACATTTCATTAATTTATACCAAGTATCTCAATTTTTGTTTTAGTCCTAAATCCATTGTTTTGACAATTTTTAAATAATTTTTTTTAAAACTTTACTCCACCTCTATTTAGGTTGCAATCCTAAATGGAGATAATGGGTCCATCTCAGGCCTTTTAACTAGCCCATATTAGAGGGATTGTTCTTTAAACTTTAGGTTGAGACTGGATTAATATTATATCAGGATAAATTATAATATTTCCCTTCAAGTTTGGAGTCTCACCCCTCTAAAGCATTTTTTTATTTTTATTTTGATAAAAAATCTTTCATGAACATCTACATTAGTTAAGCTACTTAACAATCTAAGTTGGTAATTAAAAAGGTCCACAAACTTTAAGAGAGAGGTTGCAAAAATTAAAAATTTCTCTAAACCTATTAGCAGAGTGGTAACTTGAATTGTACCACCAATGTGCCATTGGAAGCCACCAAACTCATTTATGAGGCTTGTACATACTCATACATCTCAAGTATGTTTCAAGACACTGGTTTCTAATTGCTTATCTGTTTGTGGGTGATAAACTGAACTCATAAGCAATTTCACCCCTAACAGTTTGAAAAGTTATTTCCAGAATAATCTAGTAAAGATTTTGTCTCTGTTAGAGACAATTGTTGTTGGCAACTCAGGAAATTTATAAAATTGTTCTATGAACACTTGTGCTATATCTTATGCAGTGAAAGGAAGTGAAAGGGCTATAAAATGTATATATTTAGTGAACTTTTCCGCTATCACCATGATAAAATCCTTTCCTTTTAAAACTAGCAAGCCCTCAACAAAATCCATTGTGATGTTTGTCTAAGCTCTTTTTGGTACCAGTAAAGGTTGAAACAATCCTAGATATGCCACTCTTTCAACCTTTGCGTGTTTACAAACTACATATCTTTCCATAACTTGTTTAACTGTAGACTTCATAGTTGACCAATAAAATGCAGTCTTCAACCTCTTGTATGTATTCTGGATTCCATCATGACCACCAATATAAAAATCATGCATTGCATTAACCAACTTTCTCCTTAAAGTGCTTTTTATACCAACTACTATTCTTGCCTTGTATTTCAAGACTTTATCTACCAACTAATAATATGGTTCTCATGCTAGATCAATTAACTTGACAGTAGTTATTTTCTATATTTGTTGATTTTTTTTTATAAGTATTCATAACTTTTTAATACCCAGCTGGGATGACCACATAAATGACCATTAAACCTCATCTCTCATCAATATTAGTAATATCATCAATTCTTGACCCTTTATCCATCAGTGGCCTTGCTGAAGAAAGCCAACGGTCTTGCTATTTTGACTTAAAACTGCTCTCAATCCTGTTAAACAAGCATCGATCTTTAGAACAAATGTACTATAAAAATCTGGTAATGCATACAGGAGCTCCATATAAGGTTTTTTTTCAACTAATTAAATGCCTCTTCAGCGAATACACTCAATTGGAACCTGATATTCTTTAGTAAATCAATTAAAGATTTGTTAATAATGTCAAACCCTCTGATAGATTTTCTATAATATCCAGCTAGCCCCAAGAATCCTCTCAATTCCTTGACTGATTTGGGAGTTGGACAACCCTTAATTGCTTCAGTTTTTTTTAGAGCCTGTGGCAACACCATAAGTTGTTTGATTCTTACAGAAAAAGCACTTGAACCTTCTAACATACAACTTGTTCCTTTTTAGTACCTCTAAAACCTCTTTAAGATGATTGATGTGCAAGTCCAATGTAGAGTTGTATATCAATATATCATCATAAAACACAAGCATAAATTTTCTCAAAAAAGATTCTAATACCTAGTTCATTAAAGCCTGGAAAATGGTAGGTGCATTGGTGAGCATAAATGGCATTACTCTAAACTTATAATGACCACGGTGAGTATAAGAATCAACATTTTCCACATATTTCCCATATATTATAACCTAGTGATAACCAGACCTCAAATCTAAATTAGAGTAAAACTGAAAACCATGCATCTCTTTCATCAGTGGAATAAAAAACCTATTCTTAATAGCCAAGTTATTAAGCTTCTTGTAATCCATGCAAAACCTCTATAAATTATCCTTCTTTTTAACTAGAAATACAAGTGAGGCATAAGAACTGCAACTAAGCTAAATTATCCCATTTTGTAACGTTTCTTTAGCCAATTTCTCAATTTCTTCCTTGTGGATAAAGAATTTCCTAGAAGGCCTAATATTTACTAGTTTGGCCCCTAGAACTAATGGAATCTTATGGTCTATCTTTCGTTCTGGTGGAAGCTATTTTGGTTCATAAAAAACTTCCTAATACCTCCAGCAAAGATTTCACTTGTAAATTTTGAATCTCTTGTGATGATTCATCAATAGCTTTTGTGGAAAAAAATTGATCTACTCCATAGACTGTTTTCTTAAAACTCTTGTATAACTTGGTTACAGAAACCATTTATATCCGAGCTTCTTCAATAATTCCTCTTAGTTCAATCATTCTACCTTCTTTTCTAAATGAAATTTTCATTTTAATAAAATAAAAAAGAATAGGCGAGCAATCAACTCCCAAAACAACATCACACATTCCCGGTTTAAGTATTCTCAAATCAGCTTTGGATTCATAATCTTGAATAAACCATGTGAATTTAGGGCTCTGAGCATCATATAACATCACATTTTTATTTGCCATTATTATTGCCAATATAGTACTCTTGACAATTACAGCTTTAATGCTCTTAATTACAGACACATTTATAAAATTGTGTGTGCTAACACTATTAACTAGGATAATTAAGTCTTTACCTTTACTACTTTCTTTAATCCTAATTGTATTGTGAGCATAGCTATTAGCCAAGACATTTAGTGATAAGCCGTATTCATTAATATTCTTATTGCCTATTGTTTTACCACTTCCATTTTTTTTTCTACATCGAGAAATTATTCTATTTCATCCTTCATACCTTTTATCATATGCAATCCTTTATTATTACATTGATGACAGGCATGTACTTATCTCCTCATTTAAAACATAAGCCTAATTTTCTTCTTTGTTCATACAAGGTATCTTGTACATGCTTTGTACCCTGTGGTGCCTCATGCTTAATCTAATTGAAAGGTTTAGATGGAATGTTACCTGCTGCTCTTTCCATACTGAAAGGAGAATTCGATCTCTAAACAAACTTGCCTTTTCTAGCCATTGCATTATTAGATTCTTCCTGCCATTTTGCTTACTTGAAAGATTGCATTAATGAAGTAGGCCTTAAAATTTTGAGCATGGGTTTGATGTCCTCCTTTAATCCACTAATAAAAATGGAAACGTAATATGATTATGGTAAAGAAGAATTTTGTGTGCTCATCAAATACTTCAACTTTTCAAACTTCTCAATATAATCTTCCACACCGTTATCTTGTTCTAACTTGTTGAATTCCTCGACTATATCATCTCTGCTATCAAATCTTTTACAAATAGCTTTTGAGAATTTTCTCCTAACTGGTCACAGATTCACCCCCTCACACTAGTCCTTCAAACCAAATCTCTGCTCTATCATCCAAATACCATGAAGTCACATCAACTCACTAGTGTATGGGTACTGAGTTAAGTTTGAAGTATTTCTTACACTTTCTTGTACACCCTCTAGGATTATACCCTAAAAAAATTTATAAATTCATTCTTGGCAATGTTGAGTTATTTCCAGACTTGTAATGTTCTTGACCTGTAACATTATCTCCATGATTATGGCTTCTGAATCCTTGTATGCCTTTTTGACTACTAAGAGTTTCAATATCCCTTCCCGTTGATGGATTTAGTAGGATTCCTCTGGAATTAACTCCAACTTCTTTTTCTACCATTTGAACAATCTGTGAACTAATCTGATCAGACTTCTTATCTTGTTCTATCCATCTTGCTTTGTTTGTTGCTATTAATTCTTGAAGCTCCTGATGAATTTCCTGTATTTGTTCATAAAGTCTCCTGCAATGCTCCTTCAGAACCTCCATCTTATTGCTTTCCACCATCCTTTTGAATGTAGAACAATGATATAATCAAGAATGGCCTAGGATCGGCTCTAGTACCAATTTTTTTATGGCCTTAGCCTAAACAAAAAAGAACTAGAAGAATTGAAAGAGAGGAGAAAGAAGAAATGGTTGCAGAAAATGTCATTCATTGATCACTTGCCTCTGACGTCTCCTAATTACACTTTATATACAATGAAACCAATTACCAAAACTAACTGAGTACTAAAAAACTTTAACCACCAGCTAACAAATCATTTATCACATGTTGTATTGCTTATTTATACGTGACTAATGTATTCTTATTGGATCTTCATCTACAAGTTCCCAGCTTTCTAGTCCTGCAGCATTACTTCTTACCACTGCCTTATTGAACTGCTGGCTTAACAGCAAACCAAAGAATTCAATTCCTAGAGTAAACTCTTTAATAAACAATCAATACCGAAATGATACACGGTAATTAACAAGAAAAAAATTTAAAAGAGCTAAGAAGATAGATCCACGGAAAACTTACTTGCCAAGATCTTGAAGCAGAGAAGAGACCAGGTTTAACGAGAATTGTAGATCCAAATGTGCAAAAACTGGGCGTTGATTTTCAGCAAAGAAAAAGTGTAGATCTTCAGCAAAAACTTGGGTCTCACCAAGTTTATAACTTCTGCAAAAACTCTCTAGCGTTGATTCATTGATTAGTTCAGAGGGCAGGGTTATTTTGGTCCTGTAATAGCAAATTCAACAGTAATAAAAAGCAGCTCAATAAAAGCCAACAAAAAGCATCCTGAAATAGCTTCCCAACTGTGGCTGGGTAGAAAAAATAGAAGCTACCACTCTATACTATCAAATTATCAAGTTAAGAGGTTATCATTAGAAAATTTTACTATCGTTTGGAAAATTAATACTATTCTATCTTCTATTGTTATAAATCATTTCGCTTTAAAGCTCGTGTACACACTCACTAATCCACACCCCGTCCAACAGTGAGAAATAACAAGGAATATCTGAAGGAAAGTCACTAATTTCGTGCCCGAGCGTACTATCGAAAAAAGAAAATCATCATATCAATGGATTTTGTAAGAGTAATTACCATCTTTCTTGGACTCCAACTACTTTTAGATACAAATTAAAAAGACAAAAAAGAACGTGAAATGTGGAAACTCTCTTTCCTTCCAGCATCAGCTCCGTCTTTCTTTCCTGCATCAGCTAGCCTCTTTCTTTCCAGCATCAGCTCCCTCTTTCTTTACAGCTCCCTCTTTCTTTCCAGCAAGAATCATAGAAATTTGGAGGCCTCTACTAAACGCTTGATTGAAGAGCAGGCGAGTTTGGAACTCCGAGACAAACGGGAACCATGACAAGATGGCTATTGGCATGAAAAGCAATAAGCCCATTATATATTCGTATGCCCTTGCTAGCTCCTTTATTGAATCCCAGAATCCTATCCACATAAACAACGACCTGCATGCTTGTCCAATCTACAAAGGACAAGAAATTGGATATTAAAAGTTCTCGTTCAGTTAGAACTACGAAATAATATTTTGGAAGGAACTGGATTCATAGAATTGTTGGTGTATTCCAGTAAAAAATGCACCTTATGTCACAAGGAACTCCATCATGGGAGTTTTTGTTATTCAATAGATTCTTGAATAATATTAATATGCATTGAAGATCATATGGGTCTGAATGAATGCAATATTTGCTTAGGGTAGAATATCCTTTGTTTAGATAAAAGAGAGGACTTAATCATGCAGTGGCCAACTAAGGGAGAAGTTTTAAAGTACATTGCGCACTTGGAACAAAATGTTTGTACTTACAAGAAGAAGGGCCCACCCCGTGGGCATGAATGCGAGGATGCCAGCAAATAAATCTTGTATTGTGAGACCACAAACTACAAATAGAACAGTCATGACCGACACGAAGCCAAGAAATAGGAGTGCCTTGAGAATCCTGAACATGAGCTGGAAATCTGTACGGAATTTTCGTCTCCCCATTGACACCATCTGAGAGCATTGGAAAAAACAAACAGAAGGAGGCCAAGTTCAGAAATAAAGCATAGACAAACCACACACTTGTGAGAAGAAAAAGAAAAACCTGCTATATTCTACTTTCAAATGGTCAATATATAAGTTTAAAATGCTGGTTTGCCAGTTTTCGAATACAATTATTTCATGTACGTGAAAAATTTATTCAAGCTGCTCCCAATCATATTTACTTTTGCATGTGTTCCATTTGCATGCCACATACCTTAAGCAATAAAAGTGTAGTTAACATAACTATCCATGAAAGTCCATAAACCTACAAAAAAGATTTGAAGTTAATAGTAGAAAAGTTAGTATTTGGTGGTAGAAATCAACCAAACAGTTATAGGCCAATAAGAAAACAAAATATCACTCAAATATGGATTGTACCAGCAAACTTTTGCTGTGATGAGCTATGTCAAGGTGGTAGACAATGCCATATTGGTAGATAAAGAAGCGAAATGCGAGGATTATTTCAAGTAACCATCCCCTGATATTCGTGTGCTTGAGATGTTCTTGTTCTCCACCCCACCATGATTCCCAACTTTTATCAGGTGCAATCCCTATACCACCACGATTTCCCATCCACCTTTTCCAATCTGTCCAATCATCCACTGTTTTTTGCCAGTCAAATCCAGATGGATTGAACACAAATGGAGCAAACAACCAGGATCCAACCAGTAACCACATGGACAAGGTGACGAACAAATAAAGACTTGAACTGCGATATGATTTCCCATAGACTTCATACACGACCAACAATATAAATAGTTCCAATCCCTTAACAAAGTGACTTCGTGAGTATAGCCTGTAGTTTTCTGCAAACTTTGCATGGAAAACAACAAAACCACGCCCAGTAGCTCGATATTTGGAACCACCATGCAAAATTGTTCTTCCATAATAATGTGCTTTAGTTCCAAGCTGGAATGTAAAGAACACTGAGGCAAGCTGTAGCTGCATTATGACAAAATCACCCAGAGCAGTGCGGAACCCTTTCTCCAAACCAATTTCCATGACCATGGGAAACACAAGCAACAAGCCTAGCTGAAAAATGGATTGCGGAGCCAAAGCCTGTTCAAGGGCCTTGCTTTCATTTATGCTCGGGTCCATAAGAATCTCCCTTTCTAATCCACTCATTACCATGTATAAGCGTCCATATAAGAACAAATATACAGTAAGCACGGTTATCTGAAACAACAAAAGCATACCAAATCTAGTTATAACAACAAAAGCATACCAAATCTTTCTAATACACTCTCCATTTCATGTAATTCTAATAGGACTTGAAGTAAATCATGCGTAAGAATATTAAAATGGATTCACAAGTAGCAAGCTAGCCGCCTAGTGACCTAAATCGCTTGATGTTATCCAACCACTGATCTTATACTGCACAATATCATTTATCTAATTCAGATGATGATTGAAATTGTTGAATTTCATAAAATTTGGGTTGTTCTGTTTTAGTACCTCATTAACACAGAAAATAATTTAGAAACTATTACTATATGATATTAGACACAACAGAGGATTATAGCATAAGGCCCAACCTGACAAACTGATGTTATACTTGGTGTTTAATTGTTTATATTTTGATACCAGCATAAAATGAGTCTCGTCCTCAACAGTGAACAATCAGCAGCTTGAAATTTGTAGATAAGAATAATCCGAGCAACATTTACCAGGGAGCCTAGTTATGCTATGCATGGTTTTTTTTTTTAAAAAAAAAAAAACAATAGGGAGGAAGAAGAAGAATCCTCCAAGAAACAAGTAACCAATACACAGAAGTGTTTCTGTGTATTCTGAACCTACTGCAAATTAAATAAATAAATCACCTTGAAGCTCCATATGCAGAGCTCCTCAAGGAGATCAACATACCACCATAACTCAAAACTTAAAGCAAAAGGGATATCACCAGTAGTAGTCATGGAGACTCTATTAGAGTTTTTATAGGAAACAAAAAACTAAGAAATCTGTTCAGCACAAAGACAGTAAAATAAAGAAATCAGATCAGCATACCATGCTACTGAAATAGAAACCAACTGTTGTAAAGTAGAACGAGAGCATCCTATAGAAGTCAAAACGTCGCCCCAATCGATAAACATCACGGCTAAGGGTCTGCTCTCCATTTCCATTTGCAACCTTTGCCTCAAAAGATGATATTTGGTTCATCCCCACATCACGCCCTTTTCCTACTTGTATGTATTCATGATGTGTTACATATCCCCCACGTAGAGTTGTGTTGTATCCTGAAGAGAGTGACATGCTTAATCATCGCATGGTACTTATGTGATGTCAATAGTGTTCAAATCCATATAAAATTACCTGCAAATATATCCTCGCTTAAATTTATTATTTTTGAAGCTTTGCTTATGCCACCCCTTGTTATGTGGAAGATTCTGTCAAATATATCAGGATGGCCGTAATGGAATCGTACCCTATAAAATCAGACAACATTTATTAGAATCTTATTCTAGCAAAGTGCACCACTGAAGAATAATCTTGGTGCACTTTGGTCTTCAAAACAAGTATATAAAACAAAGTTTACTTCAGTTTAAAGCTTGCAATTGTTCCTATATTTGAAAGTTGAAACTCTATGTAGTTTTAGACTCCTACTCTTTTCTATAAAAAAAAATTTAAAAAGAAAACCAGGTTCTGTGGTCTTTTAATAATTTTAATCTGGAACAAAGTTCATCATTAAGTAAATCTAGATATCTTGTACTGGTCAACGAGTCTGTTCTGAGGAAAAGGGGAAAAACAGTCAAGCGGTGGTTTAGACTTTAGATTGGTCTCTAAGGGAGAAACTTTCCAGTAGCAATCAATGCAAAATTTTTTTCATTTCTCGTTTTCTTTTTCTCAAGCAATGAAATATCATCTGTCTGAGGTTTGAAATATTTTTCTCCCATGTTTGATAATTAAAAAGGAAAAATAGAAATGTACGCGGATACAAAATTTAAATGATGCAACGAGCTTTCAAATTGTAAATGACATGTAATACCACATAAGCATACATTGATTGCTGGCTAAAATTAGGCTTACCTTAGAGGACTAGCCAAGATACGTTGGCCAATAGTCACAAAGCTGGTCTCCTGATTGGACATGAACCAAGCGAGTGATGAAACACTGTCAAAAGAAACAGAAGAAATATAAGGGTTTATAATATTAAAATCAAAACATTTCTACTACATAATTCTTTTTGCACGCCAACATGTGATGCGCAACCATTAAATGGTAAAGCTGACCTTCCAGTAAATATATGCTCCCTTATACCCAAAATCGTTGGGTTTTGTTTCCTACGATGAGATTTTTTAAGCTCCTCCAACACATTTCTCATTTTAAAAGCTTCTTCAAAGTAATTGTCCTGAAACAAAGAGAAATTTTAGTGAATTACTGTATAATGTAATTTATAAATGAATGGAAAAAAGGAATAGAGAGACTACCTGATTCATGTCAATAGTCTGTAGGGCTTCTCCACGAGTAAAAATAATGGCATGATTTTGATTTTCAGGTTTTCCTTCACCAATATCTGTCGGAGGACCTGGAAGCTTGATTCGGTAGATTTCCTAGCAGTGTAAGGAGTACAACATGTAAGAGAACGTGCTTTGGATTTGTAGAAAAATGGCAAAAGAAGCTTGTAAACAGGAGTAGCATTAACAATCAACTACTCTCAATATTTTTTGACTTGAGAACACAAAGGCAGGACATGTTTCTCATACCCAGCATATGAATTGAGGTGTCTAAACTAAGCAGTTCGGGAAACATCACATAAATCAATTGTTCCTAAAACAAAGTCCCTAAGAAGTACATTTTATTTTACAGGTGCATATAACAAATTACTTCGTTAGATTATCTAGCAGACAATAACCAGAGTTTTTCCAGAAGATAACTCTGCAACTACGACCTTTTATTGCAGTTTGAAATGTGATAAATTTAATTGGAAGTGATCAATTGCTCTACTTAAGTGCAGCATATAAATCCCGAAGCACCTAAATTCCATACCAAACAAGGAATCAGTCTCGTACCTCATCATACTTATCACCCCCTTTGACGAGAACAGAGTAATACAGCTTTTGAGATTTTCCATTCACTGCGGTCTCTCTTTCATCTATGTAAGCAACACGCAGCGATGGATTCCTGCATTAACGATATGTAATGAAGGTTGCCATCAACCTTTTGTATCTAAATGGAGAACTTCATGTAATGCATTGGGACAAATTTTAACTTACGCTAACATTAAATTCAGAATATTGCTGTAACAACTCCGGTCCCGTTGTTCAGTGGATTTTTTCTGAGCCCCATACACCTGACAAGAAACAACATAGGTGAACTTCAAATCAGCGAGAGCTTGTGCCTGATCAAAATAAGCTTTTTGATCCGTCTCAGGTTCCAAGGTACGGAAGCCATTCAAAAGGGCTGCAAAGCAAAACGGTGATTAGCTTTTTGAAAAAAATAATGTACCATTAGAGGCAATGGAATCGAATGCTAAATTTCAGAAGTAATGGCGCGTATATATGTTAAGAAATCACAAACCATCATCTCCTGCAAATTCTAATAAGCACTGAAGTTCTAGGGCTTGCCTGTAGTACATCATCCCTCTCACTGGAAAAAAAACATAGAGAATTATGTGTGCACACGTACGCGTGCACACAGACACGGTTACATGATGGCCTAGTCAACATCCACAAATGAAGCAAGTAAATAAAGCACCAAAAACCTTCACTATTCAAACCTGTTCTAGCAAGGGTCTGCCCCCTATAGGATACCCACTGACGAGTAAATTCCATCTTCTCTTTGGGAGACCACATAAGTTTTTGATCATTTATACGCTCCTCAAAATTTTTCCATTCATCTGTTTTGCGTTCATTTGTACTTGATAAGTTTAACCCCATTATAAAGACTGAAAGTGTGATGCAGGAATTGGTAGAAACTCACCACGATATATTGTCTTTAGGTAGAACAAAATCGTTATCCCATCTTCATTTTCCTTATGAAGTTCGTCATCGGAATAAAGAACATCTTCTTTGTAATAGGGAGTCAAAACACTAATGATATCATAAAAGAAATCTAAAGTCAAAAAAAAAAAAAAAAAACTAAAATGAGTAGCCATTTATTTATGACCAATAAATGATCTAAATGGAAGAAAATGAGCAACACAGAAGCACATGACCAATTCTAAAGATAGTGAATAAGAGAAGAAACTAAGCAATCCTTCTTAACACAATTTTTATCATGTTCGCACAAGATTATCATTTCTGGTCGGATTGTGGTAACAAGCCATGATCATGTTGAAGATGATTTATTTTTAGAATATGTTGTTCCTATGAAGAAATTATAGACAAAAACCATTGCCACCTATTACATTTTTTGCTTACAAAATTCACATGTTTCAATCACTCACCTAAAAGAGAACATGTCTCGGACTTTTGGAGCCTTCGGCATGTTCATAAATAAGGAATTTGCAAAGAAAGTGATTCGGCGGCGAGCATCCAAGTTTGATGGCACATTTATGGCAGATTCCTTTGTGGTCAAAAGTAAATGAAGCCTGAGGACCTACAGAGAGATGTTGAACAATATAAAAATTGAAGATGTATATGTCACAAACATGATATTCGTAACAAAAGACGCAAGTGTCAGGACAACCTTCTCCCTCCAATAATTGTTATTTGTAAGACTTAGATTTATCTTTCCAAACCTCTGTTCTTTCATACTACTTTGATCACTCGAGGTGTTTAAGTGAGCTCTTTCCAGAATTCTGCAGGGATAGGTAGCCAAACATTTAGTTATCAGGGCTCAATCTGTCATAAACCATTTTGACATCCCATTAAGTTAGTAATAATTCAGAACTTACTCATGGCCATGAAACATTATATCCTGAGTGATAATTTCTATAATAGACTGGAGAGCATTAATTATCTGAGATTTGTAGATGTCATCATCATCATGATCACCTAGCTGTCAACAAACTAGTGTGAGCACTTGAATATGAGCAAGTGCAGACCATGATGGAAATAAGAAATTAAAGAAAAAGGAACGCATAAAGAAAGCACATTACCAAGACTTTTAGAAATCTCTCCAAATATTCACTAAGCATAGGCAATCCACTCATCCGGAACTCCTTCAAAAATATATGTTGTTGTATGCTCATATCTACCTCGTAATGTATTAGTCTGACAATCCTGTTGAGAAAAGAATAATAAAAACAAATGAATAAATAATCGATCATAAATGGCCAGATTCCTCTTATATGACTTTTGAGACTCAATCTCGCAAGATGAATGCTTCTTACAACTTATCTGCATCATCTTCTAGAAGGCCAAATATTATGTACCGCAATGCCTCATAACACTCAGTCACTGCTGATTGCATATACTCATCCATCTTTCTATATAACTCAGCATCTTCCTTCCCCTTAAAATCTTTTGCCATGTCTAGTGCTATAGGGATCTGTCATGTGTCAATCAACACAAGGAAATAAGTTGGAATTGGAATTGCATTGAGTACAAATATTAAGAATACCAATGAATCAAGGTACATACCTTGCTAGCAAGCAAAAAAGGAGGCCACTGGAAGACAGAGACATCACTTGAAGAATAAGGCACAAGTAGCAAGTCTTTTTCACTGAACAGTGAAGTAAATTTAAAATCTTACAACTAGAAATATGATGCACTTGATGTTGTAATAAATTGTATAGCAAGAAGAGCCTCAACTGATTGCTGATCAAATCTTCCATTCTCAAAGAATATATGAACTCATTCCACACATGTGAAAAATTTGCAACATTTTTTCTTTCTGATTCCTCATCCTGAAATGACGAGAATTGTTGATTTAGACAAGACAAATAAGAGGGGGTTCCAATTGATTGCTATATAAAACAAGTTGGAAAACAAAATAATATTGCTGCTTTTGTATTTGGCACAAAATGCATCTAAGATGGAATATCAATAAAAAAATACCAAACTGCCAGTGCAAACAAACAAACTACTACAACAAAATTCGTTAGAATTGATCACCAAAGGTTTCCTCGGAGCGTCCTCGTGTGATGGCACAAGATGGCGACTGAAAGCTGAAGGCACGGATTCAAATCTGGACCGTAACATCCCTAAGGTCCTTATCTGAAAATAAAAAGTTACGAGTGTTGTGCAGGACGAAAACCACAACTTGTCAACTGCATATTTTCAAATATGAACTAACATTCCAAATATTCTATAACAATCAAAATAATGTTGAATAAATGGGATCATTGTGCATCATATGATTGCTAATATATCATTATATGAGAACAAAATGACCACTAACCTCACCCAAATGGCTGAAGGCTCCTTGAATCCCACCAACAAGAGTAGAAAATATGGCATACCATATTTGTGCATCCAAAAAATAAACCTAATACAATAACAGAATTTACCCCAACTTAAACACAATACTATAAAGTTTCTCATTCCTAAAACTTCATATTCAATCCACTTACCAGAAGAATAGGAGTCCATATAGAGATAACAACACCAATGTTATGCGGAACTACACCAGTTTCAAGACATGACTTAGTTATAGCTCTATGATGAAAGAAAGTACAGAGAGTAATAAAAAAGGGTGAAATATTACGTTGGGGAAAGAATTCATGCCATTGATAGTTATTAACATGAATCTCCATAATCAACTTTGTCGGTTCAACTAGAGGCAGTATCTATTAACAAATATGCAACATATGGGTTATAAGCAAATGAATATGACAGATTGTACAAGAAAACAAATGGTTCATGTAAAATGAAATTAAAAATTAAAGAACCTATAGCATGGACAAATACAAAATAAGATTGTGTGTTTTTCCACATCCATGGTATAGTTGCTATAAAAAATCACTATAACAGTACAGTAATTCAGGAAAACTATGTTTCTCCCAGTATTATACATGGCCTTCGATATTATTTCCCACAGGAATTGTAAATATTTTTTTTTTAATCTCTAACCAGCCATGAATATCCCATGTGGAAACTACATCGAAAGAGTGTTTCAAATAGATGTAAATTCCAGGAAGTTAAGTTTCTGTCCCTACAATGCATACAATGTTCTTTAAATTGAGAAGTACAAAAATATGTGACGAGCTATTCTGCAAGAGGAACACCATTTTAGGTGGTGGAGAAAAGACTTCAGAGTTCCTCCTAAACTTGTACGTGATAATTCTATACTCTTATTTTCATGTGTATAGATCCAAATTCCAAATACATACATATAAGCAAATTTGTAACATTTTTGAGCATGCACATGTGTGTACGCTGTGAGTACATAATGCATTTAGACTCAAAATATTGTTGACAAAATCTTGTCCCAATGGATATTGAAATTCAACAATTAAGATGTTTAAGAAGAAAAAACCTCCACATAGTAGCTAAATGCTAGCTTGCAAATTATCAGCAGGACCCAGAACAAAGTATACCTGTGCATAGGAAAATATCAAGATTTTATAAGAAAGAAAGACCTCTAGTTTATAAAGGCATCACATTCATTTTAAATTTCCCAACAAGAATTCTAACATTGATAAAGTACAAGAGCCAAATCATGCAACTTCCTAGTAACCTCACTCATCCCCTCCAAAAAGGTAAAAATGAAAATAAAATAACAATCAATAGCATTTGTTTCTCTTACTTTAAAAGTGAGAACATATCCTCATGCATGCCTCTGCCTACATATAGTTTTGGCTGCAGGAAGGTAAAAGAAATGTAAAAAAGAAGGCTAGGTTGAAGAGAAAGAAACAAAAACTAGAATATCAACCAAACCAAAAACACGCACATGCACACAAACACTTGAGTCAGAAGTAAAAGTGCTAGATATACTTGCCTGAGCCCACCACATTATGAGAGTGACAATCCGCCAGTTTGAACGTTCCATGGTTCTCCGTAAAGGTGGAAGCACAAAAAGTAAAGCAGCCAACACATTTGGTATCAAATAAATTGTCACGGCGTAAGTATAAAATGACTGATTCTGCCAATCCATAGACCAAGTGCTAAAAAACTTTACAAGTCCTGTTGGATTCAGCACAGAGCTGGAATAACCAATTGGCAGAACCACGGCCCATACAGCAGCCACAACAAACTTGAGAAGGTACCGTAGTATCTGTGTGACTTTTAAGCTCCTCCATGCATTAAGACTCAGAATTATATCCAGAGAAGCTGCAAAACCAAAGATGAAATGGCAAGGGAGCACCAAAAAAGTCGCTCAAACTATAACAACAAAACCATAACAATATATAACCATCTGCAAAACTTAAACAAATACATATTAATGTTTAATATTGAGAAATTGCCAAAAGAATGCAATCACGAGGCTTTATTTCACTTGGTTGATGTCCACAATAACTGCTACCATTAGCAAGACAATAATGCTGGCAAAGTTTTCATTTCTAATGAAATAGAAGCAATGAAATTAAAATAGCAATAAAAATATTGTTTATTTTCTGGACAAGAGAAAAATTATTAAGAAATTCATCAATACCTTGCAAAAGGTTAAGGAATGCAGAAGTGACAAAAATGCTCAAAACACTTTTGAAGACATCCTCATCAAAAAAGGCTACAATAGATCCAGAAGGACTCCATGCAATAATTATCATAGCCTGAAAAACAAGTTCATATTCAATTGATTCCTAGTAGAGAAATTGATTGAAGACATTAACCCAGAACATTTTAGACCACCTGCAAAGCCAATATAAAAAATATCCACATTCGGTCAAAACTTCTAAAAAGGTGCCAAAAAGTGCGGACTTCAACAAAATTAGTCTTAGGCTTCCTCGTTCCACCAGTACCTTGGTTAGACCTCTGCAAAAAGCATACAAACTTCAAACACAAAATGTTTGGAAGAAATACGTGATAGACCACTCCCCAAAACAATTAAAAAAAATAAAAATGAAAAGAAATTCAGGAAGACAGAAGAACTTCAATAGTTCAGCGTTGAAAACTAACATTATTATCAATGACTAAAAGATCACTAACATCATTACATCACATTTTACGGAAACAAAAAGAAACCAGTTGAAACATATTTCAAAAATAGAGATGTGAATTTAAAGATCAGCAAGAAACAGTTGATAACATACACAATGCACTTTAATTTCTCATTTTTGTGAAGCATAATTATCCGCATGCTTCAATAAAAGGCTACTACACTGGGGTCAGGGTATGTTTAGATGCCTTACCCATTTTTTTTCCTTCTTGGTTAGGGGGGATAAGGGGAGTAGAGAGATACCTCATTTGCAGGTGGCAACTCATCAGAATGAACAAAAAAATTTGCTCGAAGGTCCATTGGCCAATTTAACTTGAGACACTTGTCAGACCTGAAAAGATGGAAAAAGTTAGCTATTAGTCATCTTGACTAATTGTGGAAACAGAACTTAGTCTTCAAAGGATCTCACCAGAAGTACTCGTTCAGGTCATCATAATTTCTCCATTTTGAATGGCTAGCCTTGCCTCCTTTGTTTCTCCTTGCTTCCTTTTTTAGGAAATGAAATCATCTTCCAGATGTAACATGTAAGTGAAACATAAATAATAAACAGTAAATTTAGTGAAAAATCACCTTGCGCAAAACCTGATAGATTGGGGTTATAACATTCCTCAGGAAGGCTTCATCGTCAGGTGTTGTTGTTTCATATGTCTCCCCACTAGCAGGATGCCCGTTGCTATATAATATTCCATAGACTTCATGTGCCATCTTGTACATTGGGAAATAAGGAGAGCATCACATTTGCATACAAAAATGATATATGTGAACATCAAAAAAATACTATGGAGGAAGCTAAACAGATACCACCCTGAAGAATGATTCATTAGATTTTCTAAGATAGGAGAATTATATGCCTAAAACTAATTCCTGGTGATGATAGAGTTTTGCTACCTTAACTGACATCAATGCTTCTAATAAATTGATTTAAACAACTGTAAAATGGAATGAAAATAAAGGCACTACGCTATATACAAAATTGTTACCAAATAACAAGCTAGACAGACAGATGAATTCCAGTATTTGGAAACCAAGGCTAAAAATTTTATTTCAGACATTAGTAAATGATAAGCTAATTCTGAGAACTGTTTACAAGTAAAGAGACCTCATAAGGCACTTTCTCAAGATGCTTTTCTCATGCAGCTTAATAATAGGAGACACATTGTCGTCTGGCTTGGGATATAGAACACAACTTGTGATACCACAGGTGAGCATCAGCAACCATAGTAAGATGGAAGAGTTGTTTTTCATGCAATTGGTGGGTTTCGGGAGAAAGGACAGTAAAATTTTGTATAAATATGCAATATTTACAGTGGTATGATACAAAAATCAATTCTAACATAATAAATGTGGGACAAAATTATTTTCGTAGCTAACTTCTATGTGGGGCAATCTATCTGGGGCATTTAGGATTTTCTTTAGTGGATATTCAATGAGACTAGAAAGCCATTGCTTTTTAATTTTTAACAATCTATTATGTTCTCCACAGATGTTGGCTTGCTCTCCTTATTCAGGATTCTTTTTCTATTGAAGATCTTAATTTTTCTATTAAAAAAACTCAGCCCCTTTCTTTAATTCATTTAAAATTATATTCATCTCTTCTAGGAAAACGAAGGACTAAAATGAAACCAGAAGAAGTCAATCATAGTTCCTACACAACATGTTATGTTGATTGTACTTCTAAGACTCCTGATGGATATCTAAAACAATAGCTTATCATAAGAATGATAAAAAACTTTAGCCATGCTAATATTATTTAATTCAAACTTGACAATACTCCATGAAAAAATCTTATAAAAAAGCGTACATTGTGGAAGATATAGCAAATGCATTCTGGCATGAATCGTATATTTGAAGCTTCACCCCATATAAGAAGATAGAGTGCAATGTAAATAAGCTTCAACTGTTGGTTGTCAGACTTTGTGGGAAACCTACAAGATCAAAAAATTTCAACCACCTGAAAAATACATCTTTACCTACTGCAATCTTAGGACCATAACTTACTCAAGATTTGATTTACAACGCAAATAGTTACACCACGAACGATAATTCTTGAAAATTGTTTCCAACAATCGTTGTATGGTCCCACTATTGAGCTGCAATAAGCTTTGTCTCAATCTTTGAAAGACAATGATATAAAGAAGTAAAACGAAAAAAAGGCTTCTATAGAGAGAATAGAAGAATGTTAAATTCATATAAGATAAGTGAGTATAAAGCGTCAAGCTTTTACCGTAGTATAATCGTCAAGACTCCTATTCCTTACATCCATATTGGCTAGTAGCAATATCAGGTGCTCCCTCTGATTTGCCACGTTTCCTCGCTTTGATTCCATGGACAAGATAAGAATATAAGGAGTCATAACTGAATCAGAAAACTTGTATGCATACAGTTGACTTGAGTATATGAACATAGCACACAAGTTTCATTATGACCACCAAAACTACGATATTAGTGAAACCCCCACTAGTTATCTAACGAGACAAACAGATAGTCAAATCATGCAACACCAATCTTGTTTTTCCATTAGTTAGTCACATTTGATTATTTGGAGGAGAGGGGAGGGAGAGTTCGTTTTCTTTTCTTTTTTGTAAAGAAGAGGAAATTTTATTAAGAAAGGAAAAGATAATGGAATGTTGTAAATATGATAAGGCATCTTCTAAACTAAAAAAAAATTCTTCTACACAGTGGCAGAACCTCAAAGAGACAGGCCCTCACCTGGCATTTTTAATTTTCTAAAATACGATGTACATTTAAGTTCCTTTACTTTTCAAATAATTAATTTAGTCCCTATGTCTCCAAATTTATTTAGAGTTGGATCCTTGATTTCAAAATTTGCTTTTCTTTTTCCAAATTAAAAGTCTCTCTCCCTCCATACATATTATTTCCAAGCAACAAAATGCACATCCTTAAAGTGTCAATAAGTTTTCTTTTCTTTTCCACGCATACAAATTTTTAAAATAATATCTGTACAATATGCTCACTAGACCATCAAAGCTAATCAAAAAATTTGACACATCATCTTTTTTTCTCTTTTTTGTTTTGGAGTTTTGACAGAATTAAATTATTGTCCAAAATTGACATGGACATAATTGAATGATGACACAAGCTATAATACTGTATATTTAGTCATGTTCTTGTGTCCCCTAAAATTTTGTTCAAGATCCGCCACTGCTTCTACAAATCATTCTGAAAAATCAACTGACACAAATAAGTTTTAGAAACTACCCTAACTCAAAGTAATGGTTGGACAACTGACGTTTCTCAAAAATTTCTGCATTTCTCTCCATTCAAACACACCATATCAGTGCAATTGCCGCACCTCTCCAAAGAGTTTTGCCTTCTTTGCCTCTCCCAAAACCCAAAGCAAGTGAATAATAAATCTTCAAGGTTTTACAGCACATCCATAGCTCACCAAAGAAAATGGCCCTGATCTTAACCACAAAATTCATTTATTTCTATCGATTCAGTATAACTGGTTTGAATGGAAATGGTATAGCTCTGAAGGAAACCATTTCCAGACTGTGTTCTTCATAAGTTATTCCAAATTAGAAATACTTCGTCTTTATGTCCATTTAGAAACATTCTGGGTTTTCTCCACAAGCATTAAAAAGAGATGCGTTAATTTCTTCATTACTTTCGTTGTAATCTCCCCGTTGCCATATAAGATTCACCTAGCTTCATAAGGAACAATACTGCTGACAATTCTCAAAAGGAATAAGAGAATAAAGTATATGAATAACAGTGAACTGAGACCCAAAGGTCCAAGCGTTCAAGTCTGTGAGTCCTTTAAGCAACTTAAAGGTCTAGAAGCTAACATGCAGATTACTTCAGAACTGACAAACAAAAGACCCAAAACTAACATTTTAGCTGTAAAATAAGAAAACAAATTGCAAAAATAGAACTGAAGGTGCAACTTACCTGAAACCCAAAAATAGACGAGAGCCAATCGAGTATGTCATTGACAGATATAACCCTTTCCTTATGCATGTCACTAGAGGAATCATGCGGTAGTCTAATTCTGGGCATTGGAAGATTATCCACATCACGTAGAGCATGAAGTGCGGCTTTGATCTATATTTTCAAGGATGACCATGATAAAGTTCAGACATTCACAATCAATGTAATTAGCTCAAGCAAAACCAAGATTACATATTCTACACATATCCAACCTCTGGAAGTTCCATGATTGCTGGTTTTACCCCAGCAGCATACAGTGGAAGAATGTTATAGTGTTCGTACTGTCCCCTTTTTCTCTTAACATCCTCAGCATATTTCTCTGTCTGTGGCAATAGAATCAATTGAACATACACGATTAAGCACCTTCCACATGCAAACATGTACCTTAAGAGCTCATGCCAGGATGCTGAAAACAATTAAATCAAACCTCATTGTCAACTTTTCCTGCAGGTATGACCGTTTGCAGCACATCATATAATACTGTAGCAATGCGAAGAATCTTAGCCATCTCCTCTCTGCAAGAGTTGACACAAAGAATAAGATATGATAGATGCTTAGAAACTTTGGCAAGACAGCAATTGGATAAAAAATAAATAAAGAACAAGAAAATAGGCTAAAAAATAATCAAGCCTCACGGTTTTTTTGTATGCTGTGCATCTTTAATGTTCTCCTTGTAGAATTTTTGGTAATACAACTGGATTTCGCCCGGATCAGTTTTAGCAAGCTGAGGCTTTGTTTCTTCATCTTCCTACAAAAATGGGAAATTTAAGTAGTCTTGAATCATTTCTCTGAGAACTCCAGAATATTATTTCGAGTGCGTTCTTAATACAGTAATCTGATAATATCTTCTTTTTCATAAAGGAAAATTGCAATCTGAATGTATTATTGAGATAAAAGGAAAAAGGTATAAATAATCCTAGTTTATTTATTGAACAGGTTGCCTAATGGACAATTAGGCTCTAGGAAACTGTGATTAGGCTAAATCATAAATCAGTTAAGCAATTTCTCTACAATATGATCTTCAATTTTTAGTTCAAAGCCCACGTTTTTCCTTCTTAATGAAACTACACTTTACTCTAGCAAAATATGCAGGTTGAGAACAATCCCCAGGAGAGTGAGAGCACAAAAGAAATAAATTATGGAACATATATTTTTCTATAGTTGGAAGAATTTGGAAAATAATGGGATAGCAAGCAAGAATTAAAAATAAAAGGAGATCCAGGGTAGAAAAAAATCACATCAATACCAATCCATCTACGCTGCAGAATATCATGAAAGACAAAACGAACGAAGATCATCCACCAGCTTGTTCACTAACAATTAAAGTATTTCTATGCGATAATGAGATTAAAGGTTATATAGCCTAAGACAATTGAGATTTTTCAGCATTGAACAAGTTACAGCTGAGAAATAATTCCACATAAAACACATGCTATTCTTTCAGGCACTACACTATTCATCTAAATTTCTATACTGTTAGTGAGCTTATTACTAATTGCCACGCCCACACCTCTCTACCCTTCTGGGTGGAGACATTCAGCGGTGTACCTTTCATAAGATGCACTTGCATTGGGAAGTGGATTCTGAGGCCTTTTAACAGAAGCAAATTAAAGATATTGAAAATCCACAAGCAACAACAGCCACTCTTGTATCTTAAGGCCTTTGGAGGCATTTTGATTGTGTAATAAATTTGTTTAAGTGAGAAGGGAAGAGTGAAGAATGTGATTGAGCCAGTTAAAAATCAGAGGACTTGTTTATCCACCTTCAGACTTGAGAGCAGGGAATCTAGCAGCTAATTTGGAGGAATAACAGAAATACATGATATGGAAGATGATGGATCACTTATTAGATAGCAATTGAAATTCAGTGGAAATTGAAACGAAAAATTAATTTAGGTTCAAATATTAACATCAACAGTTTCCCAATTGAGACGTAAATTCTGTAGAGCACCAAGAATGGTGCATTGCAGAGTGGCACTGGAAGTGGTGTCCAGAACAGGATTCTATAAATGTTTCTAATGGTTAGCGCATCCAATAGAAAGGCTTATCTTAGCTGGTGAGCAAGCAGCACACTAAATTAGGCTAAACCAGACTTTCTTATCCAGCTCGTTATATGATTATACAATGTCCCTGTCATGTTCAGGCCCAGCAGAACCATGCAAATGAGACATATTAGACAAGACAAAATACAGGCAATTTCTAATACCTTGTAAGTGTATCCAACCCAAAAGGTTCCGTAAGCTATTATTATAAAGTCATACCAAACTTCAGCTAGTATGCCAAGAATGCTCGAAGAAGTCAGGCCAGCAGTATGATAATTACTTCCATTGAGATTCGGGTCAGCAGTATGGTAATTATTTTTAATTAAGAATCAGGCAAGCAGTTAAACTAAAAAATCCCGATACCCTAAAAGAAGCGGGATAGAAACATCAGGTAAGCAGGCAGTTATTTTTACGGTTGTGATCAAACCACTACCTAAATTTGCCTCGTTTTACAATATGAACACAATTGGCATGTAAACTAATTTTGAGTGACATCTTGAACTTCAAAACACAAATTATGATGATTTTTCATAAAGCAGTGAAGATTTTTAAATTTACCAGATGCCGAGGAGCAAATACTGCCTGCCAGTTAAAATTTGAAATGCTAAAACAACGGGGATTTATAATGAGAACGCTAGGAAAATTCAGAAACAATGCACTTAATGCAAATTCACTTCATTGGTACTTGAAACAAGAAAAGAAAACAGCTATAAGCTACAAAATTCATTCAAGAAGAACAAAACCAACACCACAACTCATCTAGTGTTTTCGAGAATCTAATAATTAGTACCAAGTGAAATATCTAAAATTGAACAAGACAAAATAAATCCTGTAACAAAAGGAGACGATTCAAAACTCTACAACATATCATTCCCGAAATCCCGGCCATGAAGCTGAAACAAAAATATTCTTAAAAAAAATAAAAATCAGTTATACCTTCTCAAGCCTGTGCAACAAATAGGTCTTGAACTGTCGAACTCCACGTCCACTCGACGTCCGATCCATCTTATGAGCCTTCTCAAACGCATGGAATCGGCCTGATTGCATAAAAATATAAATAAACATAGCAGCAATTATATAATGTATTGTTTATGTAGTGTAGAAATAAATGAATATTTGTTTTGAAAAAAAAAAAGGAAAGGTAAAGGAGAAGTGGAGGAGGTTACGTACAGAGATAGGCGACCCGAGGATTTTCCTTCTCAATCTCGTTAGCAACGCGAAGAATAGGAGCGATAAGGGCCAAAGAAGACGGCACAGCCTCACTATCAACAAGAGGACTATCCTCATCAGCCAAATCCAACACCATCGTCTGCGCTCGCATCATTCTCCGAGACAGCGAACGCGGTGGACCTCCTTCATTCTTGGTCCCGCTCGAACTCGCCATCTCCAATCACACCAAGCCAATCCACAAAAAGCAATAGAAATTATAACAGCAATGCCTTTGATTTCAAGTTGAGTAAAAACGATCCAAGTTCCTTTGATTTTCGCTATCTTGTTTGTTATGTTTGAGAATGTTGTCACAGTAGTGGTAATAGTGAGAATGAGAGAGTACATTCTTCTTTTTGTATATATAGAGAGAAAGATGGATGCTTTGAGTGTGGAGTGGGACAAAGACGCAAAGTGATTGCTCCGGTGGCAAGAAAAGAATTGGATTTAGGGATTTTTTGTTTTTAGGGGTGGTGCTCTTTTTGCTTTTATAAGTGCAAGCTGGGATTGGTGGCGGGAATTGTAAAGGGAGGGAGAGGGGTTTCTTTTTCTTTTTGGATTTAGTGTGACGCTATTTACGCGACAAAATACCTGCTTCCACGCTATCTTAGCACACGTGTTTGCAATGCACTGGGAGAAGTTATTTGGATTTTCTTTTTCTTTCGTGGGTTTAGCCCTTCTTCTTTTTTGCATTCGCTTTTCGGACGTCGGGAGCATTTTGGAATTCGGAGACGAACAAAATCGAGAAATTAATTATGGTCCAAGACTCCTTTAGCCCCCGTTTGTTTGCTGGAAAGTAGTTTTCTTTTGAAAAGTAAATTCCGGGGAAAGTGAATTCCGGAAAAGTATTTTCCAATGTTTGGTAGTGTAATGGAAAATAAGTTGGAAAACACTTTCCAGTGTTTGGTTATGTCATGGAAAATGAGTTGGAAAATAACTTATTAATGTTTTATTTT